>Ga0209631_10000231_pt1 | contig 74281 bp, 92 predicted proteins | sample COG_08_FD_184752 | JGI IMG/M metagenome (GOLD analysis project Ga0209631, IMG submission 184752) | Pelagic Microbial community sample from North Sea - COGITO 998_met_08 (SPAdes) (version 2) | ecosystem: Environmental > Aquatic > Marine > Neritic zone/Coastal water | place: Helgoland, sampling... | reverse complement strand
GAAAGGTCGAAGCCCCACGTGAATGTGGGAACGATTGGTCATGTTGATCACGGCAAGACGACGCTGACAGCGGCGCTGACGATAGTGTCGGCGAAGAAGTTTGGCGGCGAGACAAAAGGATACGACCAGATAGACAACGCGCCGGAAGAAAGAGCGCGTGGTATCACGATTGCGACTGCGCACGTTGAATATGAAAGCGAGTCTCGTCACTACGCCCATGTGGATTGCCCTGGACACGCGGATTATGTGAAGAACATGATCACGGGCGCGGCGCAGATGGACGGAGCGATTCTGGTGTGTAGCGCGGCGGATGGCCCGATGCCACAAACGCGCGAACACATTCTTCTGGCCCGTCAGGTGGGTGTTCCGAAGATTGTGGTGTACCTGAATAAAGCGGACATGGTCGACGACGCTGAGTTGCTGGAACTGGTTGAGATGGAAGTTCGCGAGTTACTGGACATGTACCAGTTTCCCGGGGATGACACGCCGGTTGTGATTGGCAGTGCGCTGAAAGCGGTTGAAGGTGATGAGAGTGAGATTGGAGTGCCGTCGATAGAGAAGTTGGTGACGGCGATGGATGAGTTCATCCCGATCCCAGACCGACCTGTCGATTTGCCCTTTTTGCTCCCGATTGAGGATGTGTTTTCGATCTCAGGGCGAGGCACGGTGGTGACGGGTCGCGTAGAGCGCGGCAAAGTCATCGTTGGTGAGGAAGTACAGATTGTCGGCATTCGTGACACCCAGACGACGACGTGCACGGGTGTAGAGATGTTCCGTAAGTTGCTTGACGAAGGTCAGGCTGGAGACAATGTTGGCGTGCTGTTGCGAGGCACGAAGCGCGAAGAAGTGGAACGTGGCCAGGTGCTGTGCAAACCGGGTTCGGTGAATCCGCACACCCACTTTGAAGCTGAAGTGTATGTGCTGTCGAAAGACGAAGGTGGTCGTCATACGCCATTTTTCAATAACTACCGGCCGCAGTTTTATTTCCGTACGACGGACGTGACAGGCGCGGTAGAGCTTCCTGACGGCGTTGAGATGGTGATGCCGGGGGACAACGTGAAGGTGACGGTGAAGTTGATCAACCCGATTGCAATGGAAGACGGACTGCGTTTCGCCATCCGTGAGGGTGGTCGGACTGTTGGTGCCGGCGTTGTCGCGAAAATAATCGAATAGTCCGGGCCCATAAATTAACTCAATTTGCGCGAATCAAGATGAACCAGCAAGTAATCAGAATCCGACTCAAAGCATTCGACCATCGCCTGATCGATCAGTCGACTAAGGAGATCGTCGAAACTGCGAAGCGCACTGGAGCCCAAATTAAGGGGCCCATTCCGCTACCGACGAAAAAGGAACGATACACGGTTTTGATTTCGCCGCACGTCAACAAAGACGCGCGCGATCAGTACGAGATTCGCACACATAAACGCTTGCTGGATATCGTCAATCCGACAGATAAAACTGTCGACGCATTGATGAAGCTCGATCTGGCGGCCGGCGTTGACGTGCAGATCAAGTTGAACTAGGCCGCTTGGAGAATTACAGATGAGCCTTGGTTTAGTTGGAATCAAACGCGGAATGACTCGCGTGTTCACCGAAGAAGGTGAGTCGATCCCGGTGACGGTGGTCGAAGTCAGTCCGAATCGTGTCACACGTGTGAAGACCGCGGAGACGGATGGCTATCGTGCAATTCAGGTAACCCTGGGTGAAAAGCACCAGAATCGGATTAGTCGCCCTCTTGCCGGAGAGTATAAAAAGGCGGGCGTGATTGCCGGAAAGGGTATGTGGGAATTTCGGCTGGCCGAAACCGAAGGCGAAGAAATCGTCGCCGGGACGGAATTGAAAGTCGACGTGTTCGAGCCTGGACAATCTGTTGATGTGACCGGCACGACAATCGGTAAGGGGTTCGCAGGCACTATCAAGCGCCACCACTTCAAAGGGCAAGATGCTACCCACGGCAATTCGTTATCACACCGTGTACCCGGTTCAATTGGGCAATGCCAAACGCCCGGCCGGGTATTCAAAGGCAAGAAAATGGCCGGACATCTCGGTGACAAGCGCCGCACGATACAAGGGTTGAAGATTGTCAGAGTCGATTTAGATCGGAACTTGCTTCTGGTAAAGGGAGCAGTACCGGGCGCCAAGGGCGGCGATCTTCTTATTCGACCGGCAGTGAAAGCTCGAGCGAAATAGTGAGTACGATGGAACTGCAACTGCATACAATTAATCAAGATAGTCCGACCGGGCAAATTGCTCTGTCTGATGAGATCTTCGGTCGCGACTTTAACGAGCCGCTGATCCATCAGGTCGTGACGGCCTATATGGCAGGCGCGCGCAGCGGGACAAAAGCTCAGAAAACCCGTGCCCAGGTGCGCGGCGGGGGCGCGAAGCCATGGCGTCAAAAAGGCACTGGTCGAGCGCGCGCGGGAACGAGTCGCAGTCCGATATGGCGGGGCGGCGGTCGCGCATTTGCAGCTTCCCCAAGGAATTACGAGCAGAAGATAAACCGCAAGATGTATCGTGGTGCGGTCCGTTCGATTCTCTCGCAGCTAGTGCGAGAGGAACGGTTGGTTGCGATCGATGATTTCGTGGTGGAACAACCAAAAACAAAACTCGTGCTGCAAGCGTTATCTCGTTTGAACTTGGATCATGTTTTGATTGTCTGCAGCGAGCTAAGTGAAAATCTGTTTCTCGCCGCTCGGAATATCCCGTGTGTCGGGATGGTTGAGGTCGGAGCAATAGACCCGGCGATTCTGGTCGCATACGACAAGGTAATCGTTACGCGGCAGGCTCTATCAGATCTCGAGGAGCTGCTGAAATGAACGAGGAAAGATTGCTACAGGTACTTGTAGAACCAAGGCTATCAGAGAAAGGGGCGCGCGTTGCTGAGATGCATCGGCAATACATGTTCCGAGTTCTGGACGACGCCACGAAACCGGAAATCAAGGCAGCGGTCGAGCAACTATTCAAGGTTGAAGTCGAAGCAGTGAACACATCATTTGTGCGAGCTCGCACGCGCAATTTTCGTAATCGCGTTGGAACCAAAAGCGGTTGGAAGAAAGCGTTCGTGAAATTGAAAGACGGTTTCGAAATTGACTTTCTTGGCGGCGAATAGCCAGGGGTAATTCGCAATGGCTTTAAAGAAATCTAAACCAACATCTCCAGGGCGGCGTAACGTCGTCACGGTTTCGACTCCTGAATTGCATAAAGGCGAACCGTTTCGCCCCTTGCTAGAACAGCAGTCGCGCAAATCGGGGCGTAATAACAACGGACGTATTACGGTCCGGCATCGCGGTGGTGGTCACAAACAGCGGTATCGAATCGTTGATTTCAAACGGGGTAAGGACGGAATCAACGCAAAAGTGGAGCGAATTGAGTACGACCCGAACCGAACGTCGCATATTGCATTGTTGCTGTATGCAGACGGAGAGCGTCGCTATATCGTCGCACCGAAAGGAATAACCGTTGGCGCTACATTGCGCTCTGGGGCGGATTCGCCGATTCAAGCCGGAAACTGCTTGCAACTCCGAAATATTCCGGTCGGCACGTTGGTGCATTGCGTGGAGCTCAAGCCCGGGAAAGGCGCACAAATGGCGCGCAGCGCCGGTGCTAGCGTGCAGTTCGTTGCGCGCGAAGGGGGCCACGCCACGTTGCGACTGCGCTCCGGGGAAATGCGAAAGGTCCCGATCGAATGCCGAGCAACCATTGGTGAAGTTGGGAACCACGAACACGCGTTACGTTCTCTGGGCAAAGCTGGTGCCAAACGCTGGCGCGGCGTCCGACCGACTGTTCGAGGCGTTGCGATGAACCCAGTTGACCATCCACATGGTGGTGGTGAAGGACGCACTTCAGGGGGACGTCACCCGGTAAGTCCATGGGGACAACCGACTAAAGGGCATAAAACCCGCCGTAACAAGCGTACCAACGATTTGATCGTTCGACGCCGCAACAAACGATAGGAGCGGAGCTTAGCTATGCCACGTTCAATCAGAAAAGGCCCTTATATTGACCATCATTTGGTTAAGAAGGTTGATGAAGCCCGCGCAAAAAACGATAAGCGCCCGATTAAGACTTGGTCTCGTCGCTCAATGGTGTTGCCCGATATGGTCGGTTTGACGATTGCTGTTCATAACGGTCGTCAGCATATGCCGGTTTATGTCAACGAGAACATGGTGGGGCACAAGCTCGGTGAATTTGCACCGACACGTTCTTTCCGTGGTCATATCGCTGATAAAAAGTCTAAGTAATAAGGCGCTCGACAGGATATCTAAGATGGCCACGGTAGCTAAACTTCGAAATGCACGCATAGCCGCGCAAAAAATGCGCCTGGTCGCTGACCAGGTCCGGGGACTCCCGGTGGAGCAGGCGATTAACGTTTTAGCATTTAGCGACAAGAAGGCCGCGCACCTCATAAAGAAGGTGCTCGAATCGGCCATCGCGAACGCCGAGCACAACGACGGTGCCGATGTAGATGACTTAAGAGTCGATAGCATCTTTGTTGATGAGGGTGCGACTCTGAAACGCTGGCGTGCTCGTGCTCGGGGACGAGCGTCAAAAATATTGAAGCGGACTAGCCACGTGACAATTTCCGTAGAAGAAGTGGGGCAATAGAGCTATGGGTCAAAAAGTACACCCCTACGGTATCCGTTTGGGCATCGTTAAAGATTGGACGTCGACGTGGTATGCCGACACCAAAGCTTACGCTGACTATTTAAACGTTGACCTCAAGGTTCGTGAGTTTCTTCGCAAGAAACTTTCACATGCATCTGTGAGCAGAATCCAGATCGAGCGCCCCGCCAACAACGCTCGATTGATTATTCACACAGCACGACCGGGCATCGTTATTGGCAAGAAGGGCGAAGATATTGAATCACTGCGCAAAGAAGTGTCGCAGTTAATGGGGGTGCCCGCGCACATCAGTGTTGAGGAAATCCGCAAGCCCGAACTCGACGCATTGCTGGTTGCGGAGTCCGTCGCTCAACAGCTCGAGCGTCGCATTATGTTTCGGCGCGCGATGAAACGCGCGGTGTCGAATTCGATGCGTCTAGGTGCCGAAGGTATCAAGATTAATGTCGCTGGCCGACTAAATGGCGCTGAGATCGCGCGTTCTGAATGGTATCGGGAAGGCCGCGTGCCGCTACATACCTTGCGTGCGGATATTGACTACGCCCTCGCGGAGGCCAATACCACCTACGGAGTCATCGGCGTAAAGGTCTGGATCTTCAAAGGTGAAATTGTTCCGAAGGCAGAACAACCAGAACTGGAGGAAGCGGAAGCCCCCAGTGCGGCGTGAGCCAAGCACGAATGGGGTCTCCGGAGCGTAACTGATGCTGCAACCTAAAAATACGAAATTTCGCAAACAGCAAAAAGGCCGCAATCGCGGACTTGCGCAGCGCGGCGCCAAAGTTAGCTTTGGTGAATACGCGCTGAAGGCTACTACTGCCGGTCGCGTAACCGCCCGGCAAATAGAAGCCGCGCGCCGTGCGATAACCCGCCATGTGAAGCGCGGCGGAAAAATCTGGATTCGAGTATTTCCGGACAAACCGGTGTCGAAGAAGCCGCTGGAAGTTCGCCAAGGTAAAGGTAAGGGCAACGTGGAGTACTGGGTGGCTCAAGTTAAACCCGGTACTGTCCTCTACGAAATGGAGGGTGTCTCGGAAGAGATTGCACGTGAAGCAATGCGACTGGCCAGCGCGAAATTGCCTGTGCGTACGACATTCGCAACACGGACGGTATTGTGATGAAAGCGATCGAATTGCGTAACAAGCAGGACGACGAACTGACGCAGCTCCTCCTGGAGACTCGCCGGAAGCAATTTAATATGCGTATGCAAGTCGGATCCGGACAGCCGGCGCGAGCCAGTGATATCCGCGAGAGTCGCAAGGATATCGCCCGGATTAAAACCATCATTCAGGAACGCCAGCAGGGCAACGCGGTATGAGCGAAGTACAGAAAACGGCTAGAACACTAGTCGGCCAAGTTGTAAGTAACCGCATGGATAAAACGATCGCGGTCATGGTCGAACGACGTGTAGAACATCCTTTGTATCGAAAGTATGTCCGCAAATCGACGCGTCTTCTTGCTCATGACGAGAACAACGAATGTGCCGAGGGCGATACCGTAGCCATCGAAGAATGCCGCCCGCTATCGAAGAACAAAAGCTGGCGTCTTCAACGCGTTCTAGAACGCGCCACACAAATTTAAACGACGGTCCATCGAGTAGGAATCGGAGTTAACCATGATTCAAATGCAGAGCATGTTAGACGCGGCCGACAATAGCGGTGCGAGACGCATGATGTGTATCAAGGTACTGGGCGGTTCGCGTCGCCGATACGCCGGAATAGGTGATGTCATAAAAGTCACCATTAAAGAAGCTATCCCGAGAGGGAAGGTCAAGAAAGGCGAAGTCTTTGATGCCGTGGTAGTGCGTACTAAGAAAGGTGTTCGGCGCCCGGACGGTTCGCTTATTCGCTTCGACGGCAATGCTGCAGTACTGCTAGACAAACAGCTCAATCCTGTTGGTACGCGGATATTTGGCCCGGTTACGAGAGAACTACGCGGAGAGAAATTCATGCGTATCGTTTCACTCGCGCCGGAAGTTCTGTAGTCGGCAGATTGGTAGAGAAATTCCGATGAAGAAAATCAAAAAAGGCGATGACGTTCATATCGTCGCGGGTCGAGATCGAGGGAAGCGCGGGGTCGTCGTGCGCGTGGTGTCCGACCGTCACGTCATAGTTGAAGGCATCAATCTCGTCAAACGGCACACCAAAGCGAACCCGCAACTCGGGACGCCAGGCGGGATCATCGAAAAGGAAGCGCCATTGCAGATTGCGAATGTTGCTCTGTTCAATCCCGTTACGCAGAAGCCCGACCGCATCGGATTTCGTATCTTGGAGGATGGGCGAAAAGTTCGATTCTTCAAGTCCAACGGCGAAGTAGTCGACGCGTAGATCGAGGATATTGAGAATATGGCAAGGCTGGAAGATTTTTACCGTGACACTGTAGTGGCGCAGCTGCAGGAAAAGTTCGGTTTCAAAAGCGTCATGCAGGTACCCAAGGTTACCAAGATAACGCTCAATATGGGGCTAGGTGAAGCGGTCGGGGACAAGAAGATAGTTGAGCACGCGGTCAAAGATCTACGGCTCATTTCTTCACAGCAACCGGTAGTTACACTTGCGCGCAAATCGATCGCTGGCTTCAAGATTCGTGACGGATGGCCGATCGGTGCGAAGGTGACCCTGCGACGAGATCGGATGTACGAGTTCCTTGACCGGTTGATCAATATCGCGATCCCAAGAATTCGGGACTTTCGAGGCTTGAACTCGAGGGCGTTCGACGGCCAGGGTAACTACAACATGGGCGTGCGGGAGCAGATTATTTTCCCGGAGATCGATTACGACAAGATCGATACTTTACGCGGACTTGATATTTGCATCACGACAAGTGCGCGCACCGACGATGAAGGTCGCGCATTGCTCGAAGCGTTTAAGTTTCCACTGCGAGCTTGAGGAACCAGGTATGGCTAAGAAATCAATGATCAATCGCGAGAAGAAGCGCGCGGTCCTGGCTGCTAAATTTGGCGCTAAACGTGAAGAGCTAAAGGCGATCATCAAGGACGAAGAGCGTTCCTATGAAGATCGAGATGAAGCACGGGTGCGGCTCCAAAAGTTGCCGCGTGATTCAAGCACTGTTAGAAAACGGAATCGCTGCCGCCTGACTGGCCGCCCGCATGGCTTCTACAGGAAATTCGGCCTAGCGCGCAACGAATTACGACGGCTCGCGATGGAAGGCCATATTCCTGGATTAGTGAAAGCTAGCTGGTAATCGGATTAGAACCTTATGAGTATGCAAGACCCCATAGCCGATATGCTTACACGGCTTCGAAACGGACAGGCCCGGGCTAAGCGGGAAGTTTCCATGCCGGCGTCTGGAAAGAAAGCCGCCGTCGCAGCCGTATTGAAGAACGAAGGCTACATCAGTGACTTTCGCACCGAAGGTGACGGTGCAAAGCGTGAGCTAAAGGTGGAATTGAAGTATTTCGAAGGCAAGCCCGTTATCGAAAAGATCGAACGCGTTAGTCGTCCCGGATTACGCATTTACCGAGGCAACGATGAGCTACCGACAGTCGTTGGTGGACTTGGTGTTGCCATCATTTCCACGTCAAAAGGATTGATGAGCGATCGGCAAGCGCGGGCCGAGGGCATTGGCGGCGAAGTCATCTGTTCGGTTTATTGAGGTTGCGAAGAAAATGTCGCGAGTAGCTAAAGTTCCGATTGAAATTGCCAAAGGCGTTGAGATAACGCTTAACGGGCAGAATGTGAACGTAAAAGGCCCTAAGGGTAGTTTGTCCCACACCGTACACGACTTGGTTTCCGTTAAGCTCGAGGACGGGTCGATGACAGTTCGCGCGCTCAATGAATCCAAGGCGTCAAATGCGCTCTCGGGTACAACCCGTGCTGTTCTGCAGAATTTAGTAATCGGCGTCGCGGAAGGGTTCGAGCGCAAACTCCAAATCGTCGGGGTAGGTTACAGAGCGCAAGCGCAGGGACAGAAGCTTAATCTTTCCTTAGGATTTTCCCACCCGGTCGAATACGCAATTCCGGACGGGATATCCGTGGAAACACCAACGCAAACGGAAATCGTGGTGCGAGGAATAGACAAGCAAGCCGTTGGGCAGGTTGCCGCGAACATTCGCGCCTACCGCAAGCCCGAACCGTATAAAGGCAAAGGTGTTCGTTATAGCGGCGAACAAATCGTTAAGAAAGAAGCGAAAAAGGCCTGATTCAGGTGATGAACAAAAAATCTTCACGTCAGCGGCGTGCACGAAAAACCCGCTCGATTATCAAGAAGCTGGGAGCAGTACGATTGTGTATCAATCGGACACCCCGTCACATATACGCACAGGTTATTTCAGAAGATGGCAATGCCGTGCTGGCGTCAGCTTCGACCGTCGAAAAGGAATTCCGGGGAACCGGGAATCACGGCGGCAATATGGGTGCAGCATCAGAGATTGGAAAGCTGGTCGCGGAGCGCGCGATAGCAGCTGGCATTCAGAGTGTTGCGTTTGACCGCTCTGGTTATAAGTATCACGGACGCGTCAAGGCGCTCGCCGATGCTGCCCGCGAAGGCGGCTTGAAGTTTTAGGAGTTCGACGGAGTATGGCTGGTAATTCAAATATGCCGGAGAACAATGAAGGGTTCTTCGAGAAGCTGATCACTGTGAATCGCGTAGCGAAAGTTGTGAAGGGTGGGCGAATATTCGCTTTCTCCGCACTTACTGTCGTGGGGGACGGTGAGGGCCGTGTCGGTTTTGGCCGCGGAAAGGCTCGCGAGGTTCCGGTAGCGATACAGAAGGCAATGGAAAATGCACGCAAGAACATGAGCTCTGTGGCGCTAAATGGTTCGACCCTGCAATACGCAGTGATAGGCGAACATGGCGCAGCAAAGGTTTACATGCAACCCGCCTCAGACGGTACAGGGATCATTGCAGGGGGCGCGATGCGGGCTGTATTCGAAGTCCTGGGCGTGCAAAACGTATTGGCGAAATGTATCGGAACAACCAACCCGGTGAACGTCGTTCGCGCAACCATAAATGGGCTCATGGCAATGTCATCGCCGGAACAGATCGCTGAGAAACGCGGCAAGACCGTCGAAGAAATTCGGGGATAGTCATTATGTCGACAAAAACACTTAGCGTTACGCTGTGTAAGAGCCTGAATGGGCGCTTGCCACGGCATAAGGCCTGCGCTCGCGGTCTGGGGCTGCGCCGGATTCGGCACACCGTTAACGTCAGCGATACGCTCGAGAACCGAGGCATGATCAACAAAATCAGCTATATGCTGAAAGTTGAGGAGCTCTGAATATGCGCTTCAATACTTTAAAGCCAGCAGCAGGTTCGAAGAAGCCGGCCAAACGCCTCGGCCGCGGCGGCGGCTCTGGACTCGGTAAAACGGGTGGGCGTGGTCACAAGGGTCAGAAATCCCGTTCCGGTGGATATCATAAAGTCGGCTTTGAAGGCGGCCAGATGCCGCTGCAACGTCGACTCCCGAAATTCGGTTTTCGCTCCCGCGGCGCACGTCTGGTCGACGAGATACGTCTGAACGAGTTGAACAACATTGAGGCCGACGTCATTGATCTGCTTGCCTTGCGCACTGCCGGATTAGTCCGTGGCGACGTCATGCGCGCGAAAGTTATTGCTTCGGGAACGATTGAGAAAGCGGTACACCTCAAGGGCCTGGGAGTAACCAAGGGCGCCCGTGCGCTAATCGAATCGGCCGGGGGGCAGATCGAAGAATAATCGTGGCGACTGCAGCAAACAAAGGGGCAGGCGGGATAGCGAATCTCGGCAAGCTGACAGAGCTCAGACAGCGAATATTTTTCTTGCTGGGGGCCCTGCTTGTCTTCCGGATTTGTACGCATATTCCGGTTCCTGGCATTAATCCGGTCGCGCTCAATGCGCTGTTTGATCAACAACGCGGGTCCATTCTCGACATGTTCAACATGTTCTCCGGCGGAGCGCTGGAACGTTTCTCAGTCGTTGCTCTCGGGATCATGCCGTACATTTCTGCGTCGATCATCATGCAACTACTCACCGTCGTACATCCGAAGCTGGAGCAGATGAAGAAAGAGGGTGAGGCCGGCAGACGGAAGATAAATCAGTACACGCGATATTTTACAGTCGTGCTATGTCTGTTCCAGGCAACGGGGGTCGCAATAATGCTGGAGCAGCAAACCGCCGCCGGCATGCAACTGGTGATCGACCCTGGTATGTCCTTCAAGGTGACTTGCGTAGCGACATTGGTGAGCGGAACGCTTTTCCTCATGTGGTTAGGAGAGCAGGTCACGGAGCGTGGAATCGGTAACGGAATTTCCATGATCATCTTCGCGGGGATCGTCGCAGGACTTCCTGCCGCCATTGCGGGGACATTGGAACTCGCGCGTACTGGCGAGCTGTCAATTATTCTCGTGTTGCTTTTGCTCGTGCTGGCAGTTGGCGTTACTGGATTCGTTGTATTCGTGGAACGTGCCCAGCGGCGGATTACTGTGAACTACGCGAAGCAGCAGCGCGGCGGCCAGATGTACGGTGGCCAATCAACGAACTTACCACTGAAATTGAACATGGCAGGTGTGATACCTCCAATTTTCGCATCCAGTATCATTCTGTTTCCAGCGACGATCGCCGGCTGGTTTGGAAACGCAGAAGGGATGGGTTGGCTGCGCGACATCAGTACAACGCTGTCTCCCGGACAACCTTTGTATGTCATGTTTTACGCGGGTGCGATTATATTTTTCTGCTTTTTCTATACGGCCCTCGTTTTCAACCCGAAGGAAATGGCCGATAACCTGAAGAAATCAGGTGCATTCATCCCGGGTATCCGCCCAGGCGACCAGACTGCACGTTATATCGACGGGGTCATGACTCGATTAACAGCCGCGGGCGCGATTTATATAACGGGCGTGTGTTTATTACCGGAATTTCTAATCCTTCAGTTGAACGTACCGTTCTATTTTGGAGGGACTTCCCTTCTGATAATCGTCGTCGTCGTGATGGATTTCATGTCTCAGGTTCAAGCCCATCTGATGTCGCATCAGTATGAGGGTTTGATGAAGAAGGCCAATCTAAAGGGATACGGTCGTCGCTAATCGACGAGCGTTGGAGTCGGAACAATGAAAGTTCAAGCATCTGTTAAAAAGATTTGTCGTAACTGCAGAGTGATCCGCCGCAAAGGGATCGTTCGAATAATCTGCAAAGACCCGCGCCATAAACAGCGTCAGGGTTGAACGGCGTTTAAGAAGAGAATAGAGGAACGACTATGGCACGTGTTGCTGGCGTAAATATTCCTGACCGGAAACATACGGTTATAGCTTTGACTGCAATTTACGGTATCGGGCGGACTCGTGCGAACGCGATATGCGATTCCACCGGCATCGCGCATGACGCCATGGTCAAGGATCTGACTGAGGGCCAACTAGACGAATTGCGTACCGAAGTCGGGAAATATCAGGTCGAGGGCGATTTACGCCGAGACGTGAGTATGAACATCAAACGATTGATGGATCTGGGTTGCTATCGCGGAATTCGCCATCGTCGTGGCCTCCCGGTTCGCGGCCAGCGCACACAAACAAACGCCCGGACGCGAAAAGGTCCACGGCGAATGGTTAAACGATAGGCTCGGATATTCACTATGGCAACCTCTTCTACGAGAACTAAAAAGCGCGCTAAGAGCACTATCATCGACGGTGTCGCGCATATTCACGCGTCGTTCAATAACACCATAATCACGATCACCGACCGACAGGGAAACACTCTGGCGTGGGCGACAGCTGGCGGAAGTGGGTTTCGCGGATCTAGAAAAAGCACGCCATTCGCTGCCCAGGTTGCGGCCGAAAGATTGGCTACCGTTCGGGACGATTACGGAATGCAGAATCTGGACGTCTTCGTTAAGGGGCCTGGTCCAGGACGAGAATCTGCGGTGCGATCATTGAATGCCGCCGGATTCAAGATTACGAATATCACAGACGTAACGCCGATCCCCCATAACGGGTGCCGGCCCCCCAAGAAGCGAAGGGTATAAAACATGGCTCGTTACATTGGCCCAAAATGCAAACTCAGCCGGCGACAAGGCATGGACCTCGGCCTCAAGAGCCGCGCGCGCGCAATTGAAACGAAATGCCAGATGGAAAAACCACCTGGCCAGCACGGTGATGCACGTGGTCGTCGACAATCCGACTACGCATTACAGCTGCGCGAGAAGCAGAAACTCCGCATCATCTACGGAGTGCTTGAAAAGCAGTTCCGTAATTACTACAAAACCGCCGCACGAGTGAAGGGTGCGACTGGCGAAAACTTACTGCAACTGTTGGAGCGCCGCCTGGACAACGTCGTTTACCGTATGGGTTTCGGAGCGACGCGTGCTGAGGCACGCCAGCTCGTGAGCCACAAGGCAATCACGGTAAATGGTAAGGGAGTAAACGTCCCCTCGTTCCAGGTAGCGGCAGACGATGTCGTCTCCATCCGTGAGAAATCCCGGAAGCAGGTGCGAATTCAGGATTCATTGGCAATAGCTGAGCAATTGGGGTTTCCGGATTGGATTGAAGTAGACCCCAAGAAGATGGAAGGGCGCTTTAAGGCCGTTCCCGGTCGTGCCGATCTACCGGCAGACATCAATGAGTCACTTGTCGTCGAGTTGTACTCGAAGTAATCCCACTTAAAGGAGACTCCACCATGGCGTCAGCCTTGAACGAGTTATTGAAGCCAAAGATTGTTGAAGTTAGCGCAGTAAATCAGCGTACTGCGAAGATCGCTATCGAACCGCTAAATCGGGGGTTTGGCCATACGCTGGGAAACGCTTTGCGACGAGTTTTGCTGTCGTCCATGACAGGTAGCGCGATTACTGAGGTTGAAATCGAAAATGTATTGCACGAATACACGACGATTGAAGGCGTGCAGGAGGATGTGACCGATATTCTTTTGAATCTCAAAGGTCTGGCCATCACGATGCATTCGCGCGATGACGCGACAATCACTCTTAATAAGCGCGGGCCCGGTGAGGTCACCGCAAGCGACATACTGCTGGATCACGACATAGAAGTTGTCGAGCCTGACTATCACATAGCGCACCTCAGCGATAACGGCGAGTTGAATATGACCCTCCGAGTGACAAGAGGACGTGGGTATCAACCGTCAACTGCCCGCGAGCTGGACGATGAGGCAGAGCATTCGATCGGACGGTTGAAGCTTGATGCGTCATTCAGCCCTATTCGTCGCTGCGCCTATGAAGTTCAGAGCGCGCGCGTTGAGCAGCAAACGGACTTGGATAAGCTCATCTTAACAATTGAGACCAACGGTACCATCGATCCCGAACTGGCTGTAAAAGAAGCGGCGAGTATTTTACGTAGTCAACTGGCCGTGTTCGTGGATATAAGCGCTGATGACATCCAAGAGTCGGCTGCTAGCAACGCGGTCGAAATCGATCCGATCCTCCTCCGTTCAATCGATGACTTGGAGCTTACGGTGCGCTCTGCTAATTGCCTGAAAGCCGAAAGCATCTATTACATTGGTGATCTGATCCAAAGAACGGAAGTAGAGTTGTTGAAGACACCGAACCTCGGTAAAAAATCACTAACCGAGATTAAGGATGTTCTCGCCGCAAGAGGCTTATCGCTGGGTATGCGCCTTGAGAACTGGCCGCCTGTTGGTCTATACGAAAACGACCGGGCAGCCCTCTAAGAAACAATGAATCGAGGCGAACTGAAATGAGGCATCTCAAGAGCGGGCGTCAGCTGAACCGAAACAGTGCTCATCGCAAAGCCATGTTCCGCAATATGGCAGCGTCCCTGTTCCGGCACGAAGTGATTCGCACTACAGTTCCAAAGGCAAAAGAGCTTCGTCGAACTGCCGAACCACTGATCACGATGGCGAAAACCGATTCCGTGGCAAAACGCCGACTAGCATTCTCGCGATTAAGAGACCGCGACGTCGTAACGAAGTTGTTCAACGAAATTGCTCCTCGCTATACCAGCAGACCGGGTGGCTATCTGCGGATCCTGAAATGCGGTATCCGTCCCGGAGACAAAGCTCCGATGGCAATAGTCGAACTGATGGATCGACCGGAGAACGTTGGATCTGTCGACGCCGAGGAATTGTAGGAAGCAGCTACGTTGTGCTGCTAAGAACGGTTTCCGGTGAGATTCCTCTTGAACCAAAGCGCAATTCTATAGCTGACGATAGGCAAGAAATTGGAATACGGAGGCGTGCGAGCACTCCTTCTAGCGAATCGATGACTCTCGTGAATTGCTTCGCAGATGTCTATGGGGCAGCGAGACGACGTGTCGAAGTTCCGTCAGTGGATGACCTCGGCCGACAATGCCTTTCCGTATTGCAGTGAGTACATTGGCCCAGGAATCGGAGCCCGAGACCCACAGGCCTAACTAGCCCTTATGGCTCTCCAGATTGGTCCCAATGTGTAGGTAAATGGCACTGTTGATTACAGTCCTTTCGTGATGGCGTTTCACAGCGATGCGGCTGAGGTAAACGATCGCGTAAACCTCATGCAGAGGACGCGCTTGCCAGCCCCAGACCCGCTCGACATTTGCGCCGGTTCTTTTGGAGATCAGCCTTGGCAATATCTCCGCGCTATCCATATCTCGAATTGTTTTCACGATGTTCCGGGCCGTCTGACCCAGGTATGCAGCCGCGGAATTTTCCCGTCCATGTTGGTGAAGCCGCGCTAGTGTTTCCGGACCTGTCGCGGATTGAACTCGCCACTTAGCACGAGTGGTGCAGTGAACCGAGACCCGTTGTCTTCGGTCTGCGATTTTTTCTCCAATAGCTGTTGTTCGTAGTGAAAGGTTTTGCAAATCTACGTGGTCGTCCAATACTCCATTCAGAGTCGCCTCGGCTTTTACCTTAATTGATTCCGCAAAAGTCCGGCACGACTGGCATAGCTCGTTATGGACTAATCCTCTTTCCACGTCTGCGGTAACGAGTCGTAGTTCATCATCTGCCTTCTTTTCGTCACTTTCCCGTTGGTTTTGGCCATTACACAATATTCGACGCAGTCTCCGTTGCTCCGCCTCCCGCAGTCGGAAATCGGCAAAGTCAGCAGGAACAGAACGATTCTGATGTAGCAGCTGAATCTGGCGCTACCGCCACTATAAATTTTTGTGCGCGGTGAGACCTCCGCGGCATGTAAGCTCCGAACTTCTGGTTGATGTAAAACGACGTAACAACAACCCAGCGGTGGATCCTGTTGTTGAGAGCACTTCCACCGTTTTGCCGGATAATCTTAGTTAAAGACCATCCCGAATCATTCGGATTTCTCTAGTGAAATTTCAGCTTGACTCAGGCGCTCGCCGCCTGAGCCTTATTTTTGCAATACGTCGCCATACACTCAACGGCAGGATCTCATCGAACAATCGAAATTGCGGCGGTTATTGACCCTGGCGACCTACTCAGGCGTGGCTTATCCGACGTCACCCACGTTTCGCCACGGTTCCCGCTGGCGTATGTTCGCAATTTTGTAAAGTTTATTGACCGTTCCTGTCAGTTCTTTGTTGTAGCTATCGTCGACCTTCCCTATCGGTGCCGTGATACCGGCTTCGGCCACACAAAGACCAAAACCGATGGGTCGGTACTGCTCCCCTCGGTAGCTATGATGGCTCAACTCCTCGAACTGCCCCGCGCCTGGACTGCATGATCTAGGGCATCGCGCATCACCTCGGCTGTCAGCGACGCGGACGGTCGCCAACGGATGATGCGATGCAAGCACACATCAATCACCAAGGCACCAAACACGGGCCCACGCCACGTCCCGACTTACGTGGTGTTAGTGGTGCGTGCGGAGATGAAATGGCGTTCAGGCAGATCTGCTGAACGCGATGTGTGGGCATCCGAGATCGTGATCTTGAGCGCTTCGCCTCGGCGCCCTCAGCACAAGTCGATGTTCTTGATAAAACGATCCACGATTCATTGGCGGGCCGCCTGCGACGACAGCTTCAATTGCTTCCACACCCTGAGTGCGCTCTGGACTTAGATGTTCTGAGTCCACACTCGCCTGACCGCTTCATCATTGTGATCGCCCGGCGGCTGTCGGTTCCGATAACGATCGAGCATCTTTAAATCGTGGTATGCGGGCGGGCCAATGAGCTGCACCCGGTTCATGGGCTCGCCCCGGTATTCGTTTCGGTGGTCTCGATAAACGCGACCATTACTCCGCTTTGTCGTCGAGCTCCGCGCCGGAGCAAGAACGCTGAAACTTCACGCGGGAACTCGCTCGCCTCCTTAAGCTCCCGATACTCAGATTTCAACGGCTTGAATTAATCAAGCTCTGAGGGCGTCTTGCCGAAGCGACGACCGCCATCGGCTCGCTTACACTACTTTCGCAGTATTTCGCCCTTGGAACTGATCTTCTGAACAATCGGTTGTATCGCAGCCCTTTGCGGCAAAAGCGCAGCCACGAGTTAGTGCGTCACGCGTGCAACGTGTTATCGATCCTCTGGGGAACATCTGTTACTTCTTGTCATGGGAGTACCTTCTCCACACGAAAGATACCGGGAAAAACTGAGGTGTTTCATTCAGCGCTGCTGTTCAGTTTTGGCCGCCGAGTGATGCTTTCTTATCTCCCGCTCGATACTCAAGTGTATCGATTCGATCTGCTTCAGATGGCGAACGCTCAGCTGGCGCCCGGTTGTCAAACTTGCGTTGAGGCCGTCGACTTCCTGCATGATTTCGTGGACGCCAAGCATGTCCATCATCCCCTGAAGCTTATGTCGATATCTTTTCACTCCAGCTCTGTTACCCGTAAGGGTCATGGTGAGCAAGGAAGACACAGCATGTACGGTCTCCAGCTTAATTTTTGCCAGCACTGTCTCAAGATCACCGTCAGTCTTGTAATAAGAAGCGAACTCCCGCAATGTCGAATTGAATCCACCGAAACCTTCCGATGTTCCTATTCCCACCTGATCCGATTCCTCTCCCTCGGACAACTCCAATAAGGTGTCGACCAATTGTGCTCCCCTCACGGGTTTTAAGAGAATTCGATCTACCGCTGTTGCTTCAGCATGTTGACGGACCTCCATCGAGTCGTACCCCGTTAGTAGCACCAGTTTTGTGGGGCCCCTTAAATTAGCTCGAATCATTCCAAGCAGCTGGGCCCCATCCTGCTCGTCCACCGAATAGTCAGTGATCACGAAATCGTAACGGAATTGGCCCAAACTTGATTCGGCCTTTTCGCTCGTTAGTACCGCATCGACGACGGCACCCTGTAAGGTGAGGGACTGCCGAATAGACTCAGAAATGAGCAGGCTATCGTCAATGGTTAGAATCCTGAATCCATTAAGGGCTCCTTTCGCGAGTTGTGTAGGCAGCGCCTCCTGGGTGGCGAAATATTTAAGTTTTCGGAGGTCTTCGGAATTTGAAATATTAAGGATGAAATTGACGCCCGGTGGGCTAAGATCTTCACGAAGTTCACCCCCAACGTGATAGGCGATAACGGGTACCGATAGCCCGTAAAAAGTCTCCGCGATCAGTTCGGTAACATCTGAATACTCGGAATCGAAATTTTCGAGCAACAAAACATCAATTGAGGACAGCAAATGTCCGCAGCCACGGAGCTGCGCCAAAGTTAAAACCACTGGGAAAATGTCACAGCTTACGAGCCGGTAAAAACTCTCAATGTCAGGTTCAGTTTCGCGAAGCCAAAGTATTGGCAACCAACCCGCTATTTCGGGTCCGGCATCCACCGCTTTTCTCATCGGAAGCTTCACCACACAAGACGAACCGACGGGAGATGAATCGGTTACCGACAGGACTCCCCCAATATTGTTAATGCTCGCCTTGGTGATTGACATCCCCAATCCTCCTTTGGTTGGATTTCGAACGTTCGTACTACTACCGGCAAGTGGTAGCGGATTTCGTTGGGTGTGTTCGAACCCGAGTCCGGTGTCCTTAACCTCGATGTGTAAGACCGAAAGGTCATGTCCCTCGGCCTTGACATGTAACCAAACGCCGCCCTCATCCGTGTACTTGATGGCGTTACCGACAAGGTTAAAAAGTACCGCTTGCAATGTATTCGGTGCGATATCCACAAGCGGCACAACCGAGCTTTCTATTTGCCATTTAACGAACAATCTTTTGATCTTTGCCTCCACTGCGAATAAGTCTGTTACATTTCTTATCTCCCGATAAATATTGCTCGGAATCGATGGCGCTGGCACACGGTTACTCTCGACATCATGGCTAACGATTCGGTTTGCCATACTGAGCAAGCGGTTCGATGATATTGCGATTATTCTGAGTCGGTCCAATAGGACAGCCCGGTAGGTACTCGAAATGGTGGAACCGTTCGCTTCTGTTACCAGCGACTCAGTAATCGCTAAGATCGTTTGGAGGGGCGCCCTAAACTCATGGCTCATTGTCGCGATAAACCTATTCAGTTCGGCAGTCGCCAATTTCAGATGATTAACTACAGTTTGGTACTGGAAGAGCAAACTCAAGGAATAAAGTGGGACGAAGACGATTGAAAAATAATACAACGCTACCAGCATACCGTGGCCTCCAATCGATGGATTGAATTCCTTTGCAATCGAGAATCCGACAAGCGTAAATACCATCGCAGCGAAGAAGTACACTATTCCGAATCTGAAGCCGTTGCCGATGATGTACGTAATGTAAACGGGAAGCAGAATTACGCCGGCTTCCGAGGCGGTGGCGGTATATAGGCTAATTGCGGCCGTATCTGCTACCAGGCAAAAACATCGAGTTACGGTAGTTAGGGTTTCGAATTTCGGTGCGATTCGCTCCAGCAACCGCAAAGCTGCTAAGACACACAGCGCAAAGCAAAAGTAGCCGCTAGACAGGACGAGTGGCAAATGATCGACTAGAGTCTCCGACGGAGGATGATCTTCAGTACCCAAAGTCCATATAAAGACAAGTGCTGCTAGGACTACCCTAACCCATGCCTGGCCGAGGTCGGAGGGAGGAATCGGAGCCAAAAGGTTCTCGCTTCTATGATCCAACTTAGTCATCGCCAAAGATCTATCGAAATCATCAATTTTCAATATAGCGCTAGTATGTCGCAGGAGAAAGAGTATTCAAGAATGTCAGGGAGAGCTGGCTATGCGAGAGGTTTAGATAGCAAGCACCTACTAAGCGGAAACTATTCTGAATTTTGAACCAACGCGCAGGGGGCGAGAAGGAACGCAGACGATGAGCTACGATGGCCTGCCAGCGATGACTTTAAAGGCTGACAAGTCCTTCAGGAGCGAGACCGGTCCCGCCGATCCTTTGCGGAATTTTAATTAACGTAAAGGATGCCCTCGGACGCCTCGAATGTGCAGGGTCGTCGGCACTGAGAGCTGCGCTTCTTAGGATGCACGAGTTCGATCAACGCACGAATAATCGTCAAAAGGTTGGCGCCCTGGTTTACCGATAGATGCAGGCCCGGCGACTCGTTCTTGCCGCCTGTGACCAGCACCAAGGCTGAGCACATTGCTTCTGCGCGGTAGCGTCCCTTCACTGCGTAGCCGGTCTAGCCAAACTAACGGATGGTCTATTCAGAGAGCCCAGATCTATTACGCTTTAATCCCCCCGATGAAGGCTATCACGGAGATGCGGATGCCCAGAAGTTCCCGGAGGCTCTCATTCGAGGGAGCGTACCTCACGCCCTCGCCAGACATCGACAATTTTTGGACTCGATTTTTTTGAAAACTATGCATCGGAGATTAATGACGAGCTGGGCATCGAAGGGGGCGGCCCGATCCCGGCGCTGCGAGTTCGAATTCACCGCCGCTGCGCCGCCTTGAGAAAAATGAAATGATCGCTGGCCCCACTTACCTTTAACCTTTCGTCCTAGATCTCCAGCCGTTGTCTAACTCGATTGCGACCTTAAATAAAGGTGCTACCGATGGCATTGGCCCATTCATGGCTCATGATTCTATATAACGAATACTGGCCACTCCTAAAGCTCAAGCCAAATCACAAGAAATATCGCAAAAGACCCTACAAATTAGTTAGGAAACAGATTGAGGTCACCAATAGCCCGAATTATCGGGATGTGAAAAGCTGGGCTGGTACAAATTACGCCCCGATTCGCTGACAACAATGAGCCTTTAGAAAAATCTAAATCGTTTCCGCGAATATCGGTGGTGATTGCGCCAGCTTCTTCCGCCACGATTTTTCCTGCTGCATGATCCCAAATTTTTTCGACGTAACTGCGAGATGTCGGTAGGCGTAGATAAGCGTCAGCCTGCCCGCGAGCGACTACCGCATATTTGCATTGGCTATCGAGTCTGGCCGGGCGCCCCCGACCGCCCAGATGCTCGAATATGCGAGCTGACTCGTCCAAACGCGAATGTCCGGCTTCGACGGACTCGCATAACCGCATGCTCGTCAGGTCAGTTGTTGCGGACGCAGTCAAGCGGGCCGCGGTGCTGGTGTCAGCGTCCCCGATCACGGTCCAGCTTCCGTTACCCAGACTAGCGTAAAAGAGACAGCCAGCTGAGTCAGGAGAATCGAACGGTCGTTCAAAGTCCGAGGACATATTTGGACACCCGAGAACACCGAGCGTGACGGTACCGTTTTCTATGAGAGCCAGCGAAACTGCGTATTGACCGCCGCGTAGAAAGCCCTTCGTTCCGTCAATTGGGTCGAGCGTCCAATAGCGCTCGGCGCTTGCGTCATGGTTGCCAAGGTCTATCGCGTCCAGTACATCGTCGACGCGGGCATCGTCCCACACTTCTCGAGTCACCTCGGTGACGGCCTCGCGGAGGCTCGCATTGCCCGATATGCGTAGTGACGATGCATCTTCCTCGCCTACCAATTTCAGTTCACCCCAGGCGTCGTTCAGCCGTGCGGCGATTAGTGCTTGGGCCGCATAATCGGCCACCGTAACCGGACTCCTGTCGTCCTTTGTGTGTTGCCGGATGGTTTCCACCCGAGTCTGGACAGTCCGAGTAATTATCGATGCGTCCGACACGGCTCGCAACGCAACCTTGAGAATCTCATCTAGATCGGGATTAACGCTCGTCATATCGAAGCTCCGTTTTGGGTGTGGCGCCGGGTGCAAAAGGCGCTGTGGTAAAATTTTCCGCGGTATCTTTTTATCGTCGCCGGCACTGCGTCACGGTTATCACTGGGCACTCTTGAGCTCAACGTACCCGGGAGAAGTAAAGCTGAGGCGAACGTTTTGTGGAGCTTCAACTGATGTCCGAAATCAAGTCTTATCCCGTTTCAAATCAGACGGCGGTAGCGGCTCATATCGACGATGAGCAATATCAACGAATGTACACTCAGTCGCTGCAGGAACCGGACGTCTTTTGGGCTGACCAGGCAGACAAGTTTCTCAGCTGGGAACAGCGTTGGTCTGAGGTCACCTCGTCGGATTTTAACAGAGCCGAGATTCGATGGTTCGATGGGTCTCGTCTCAACGTAAGCTTTAATTGTCTCGATCGGCATCTCGAAACCAGAGCAGACCAGACTGCCATCATCTGGGAAGGGGACGATCCCAACGACTCTTTGCACCTGACCTTTCGCGATTTACACGAGCAGGTTTGTCGTTTCGCGAACGCGCTTAAATCTAAGGGCGTGGGGAAAGGCGACCGAGTTTCGATTTATATGCCAATGGTTCCCGAGGCAGCTGTAGCAATGCTTGCATGCGCACGAATTGGCGCGGTCCATTCCGTTGTCTTCGGCGGTTTTTCACCTGATGCTCTGAAGGACCGAATCCTTGATTCCGAATGCACTACGCTGATTACCGCGGACGAGGGTTTGCGTGGCGGGCGCGCTGTTCCTTTGAAGGAAAATGCTGACAAGGCGCTAGAGAGTTGCCCTCAGGTTACAACGGTATTCGTCATTAAGCGGACAGGGTCGGACGTCAAATGGGTCGTTGGCCGTGACCACTGGTATCACGAAAGCCTGGCTGACCAAAGCGCAGATTGCCCGCCTGAGTCCATGGCAGCGGAGGATCCGTTGTTCATTTTATATACTTCCGGTTCAACTGGAAAACCGAAAGGGGTATTACACACGACGGCCGGCTACCTGCTCCATGTGGCCATGACACATAAGTATGTCTTCGACTATCGAGATGGCGAAGTGTATTGGTGCACTGCTGATGTTGGTTGGGTGACTGGACATTCGTATATCGTCTATGGCCCGCTCGCAAACGGCGCGACTACGCTCATGTTCGAAGGTGTCCCAACTTATCCCGACGCAAGCCGTATGTGGCAGGTCATTGATAAACACGCTGTTAATATTTTTTACACCGCACCGACGGCGATCCGCGCATTGATGGGGCAGGGCGATGAGTTCGTAAAATCTTGCAAGCGAGAAAGCCTAAGAATTCTAGGTAGTGTGGGAGAGCCGATTAACCCGGAAGCTTGGGAATGGTATTACCACGTAGTTGGAGATGGTCGCTGCCCTATTGTAGATACTTGGTGGCAAACCGAAACCGGCGGGATATTGATATCACCTCTACCGGGGGCAACAAGCTTAAAGCCTGGTTCTGCGACCCTGCCGTTTTTTGGAATTGAGCCCGCATTGGTCGATGATCAGGGGAATGAACTCGAAGGCGCTACATCCGGGTCATTGGTAATCAAGCGCTCATGGCCCGGTCAGATGCGGACTGTTTACGGGGATCACGAACGGTTTAAAGAGACCTACTTCAAAATGTTCCCAGGTAAGTACTTTACCGGGGATGGTGCTCGCCGAGACGAGGACGGGTACTACTGGATTACCGGTCGTGTCGACGACGTCATTAATGTCGCCGGCCATCGAATGGGAACAGCCGAAGTTGAAAGCGCGCTCGTCCTGCATGAATCAGTTTCCGAAGCCGCCGTCGTCGGTTATCCGCACGATATAAAGGGGCAAGGAATTTATGCCTACGTCACATTGATGAATAGCGTTGAACCAACTGAGGCCTTGCGAAGCGATCTGATTCAACACGTTCGTCGCGAAATCGGTCCGATCGCGACGCCTGATGTGATTCAGTGGGCCCCTGGTTTACCCAAAACCCGGTCGGGGAAAATCATGAGAAGAATTCTGCGGAAAATCGCCGCAAACGAAATAGATAACCTCGGCGACACATCGACACTGGCCGACCCGGGCGTGGTCTCCGACCTCACTGAAAATCGCGCAAACAAGTAGCAGGCGGGATACGGTTATTAACTGCGGATTTCACCTAAATGCCTGACGATTGGGCTGCAGTATGGAGACAGTGGACCCAATTCTTCGAGGCATCTCCACTGTCGGGCGGTCGTGTGGAAGGGTGGTCGCCAATGGACCCGTTAACAGGCTACCGCGAGTTTCTCGAGAGTCTGCAGAAATTGGCCGCCCCGGCCTCGTCGCTTGATGCGGTAGATCGGATTAACGAATTTGTTCGTAGTTTGAAAGGTGCCGCGGCGAGTGATTGGTCGAACGAAATTGTTTCGGTTTGGTCGTCCAATACGGCAAAGAGCGCGTCGCAAGCGCGAGGAAAGATAAACGACTCTGCAGCAAAACTCGAGAGCGTATTCGGAACCTGGAGTAGTGAACTTACCAACCTGCCTGCGATTGGACCGCTGCGCGAGTGGCAGCAAGCTTCTCAGAATTTGCATCACGCACTATTGAACGAACGTCAGGCGCATCTCCGACTTACAGACCACGTCGAACAATCGCTTTCGCTTGCGCAGGAGCGATTTGGCGCTTACTTGCGGGATGATCGCGGACCACCAATTACGTCAATAAGGATTCTTTACGATGACTGGATCGACATCGCGGAGGATAGCTACCAGAAGATCGTAATGTCAGAGACGTTCTCAAAAGATTTTGGCGCGTTTATTAACGCCAATACGCGTACACGACTTGCCCTAAAGGCGATTCAGCAACGGGGCGCGGAGAACACAGGCTTGCCAAGTGCGCGCGATTTCGAATTGCTGCTCAACCAACTAAACGATCTGACGCGTGAGGTTGCAGACTTACGAAAGGACAGCAGCGTCTCAGCAATGGACGTTGTTTCGGGTCCGCCGGTCACAAGAACGACCGGCCCAGCTACAGCGAAGCAAAGTCTGGCGAAAATGGCGGCTCGGCAGCGCAAGCCCCGAAAAGTTGCTGTCGCGGAAAGGCGGAAAAACGGTAAGAAATCCGTATCTGATCACGAATTTACCATCGACAAAATTCTGCCGCCCGACCAAGCTTAGACATGCCAAAGATACACCTTGGTCCGGATCTCATTGCCCAGGAACTCGCCGCACTCGCCAAGGCATCTGCGAGGAATTTGCAGATCCTGCGGCAGCTCGAAAACGTTCAACTTGGCGTCACCCCAAGGGAAGTCATTCTAAGTTTCGAAGGAGTCACGCTCTACCGCTACAAAGCTCATCGAACAAAGACAAAAACAAGTCCGATTTTGCTGGTGTATGCGCTGGTCAACCGGCCGGAAATGACCGATCTGCAGCATGGCCGTTCGCTGATCGCGGCACTCCTCGACAAGGGCTTTGACGTCTATTTAATCGATTGGGGTTATCCAGGATTCACACATAGACTGGTGGGCTTATCCGACTACATTTGCCGCTATCTCGATAAGTGTGTCGACCATGTCCGTGAGCGCTTGAACCGAGAGCGTATCACGCTACTCGGTATATGCCAGGGCGGCACCTTCAGCGTCTGTTATGCGGCTTTGAACCCGGGGAAAGTCGAGCGACTTGTGACGACGGTGACCCCGATAGATTTCCATACGCAAGATGACATGTTGAGTCATCTTATTCGACATGTGGATATCGATGCGCTTGTCGACGCACACGGAAATATTAGCGGCGACCTCCTAAATGGTTTGTTTTTGTTGCTTAAACCCTACCGACTTTTGCAGCAAAAGTATGTGAGATTTTTCGAGCAAGCGGGCGATATCGAAGCTGCGGCGCTGTTTATGCGCATGGAGAAATGGATATTTGACAGTCCCATGTTGACCGCGCAGGTCTGCCGCGAATTCGGATGCTGGTTCTATCAGGAGAATCGATTGATGCGGGGCGAGCTTCGTCTTAATGACGAGAAAGTCGATCCGGTCAAGTTAACGATGCCGATTCTGAACGTCTATGCCAGCAACGATCACCTCGTCCCGCCCGCTTCTTCGCGCGGCTTGGCGAAATTGGTGAGCAGTTCGCGCTACAACGAAGAGGAAGTTGCGGGCGGCCACATCGGCGTCTACATCGGGTCCCGTGCAAGCAATTCACTACCCGTATTGATTGACGAGTGGGTACGTGCGAATTAGTTGCACGGGTTGCGTTCCAAATTGTTGATATTTGGGAGGGCCTATCCCTCGGGCTCCGGGAAAACCGCTAACTTACTTCAAGGGAGAAGGTCAGGCGGCTTTCTTACTGGGTTTTTTAGCTGCAGACCTCACACCCGGAACGACGAGATCCACGCCGTTGGTGAAAGCGCTAAGGCTTTTATCAAACCAGGCTTGGTATTCGGCTTGCGCGCCACTGAGAATATTCGCCGAGCTACGTGCGCTCTCCATGAGTGATTCGCCGAATTCAGATGTCGCCTGGGTTTGCACTGCAGCGAAACTCTGAAAATCTTTCGATTCGACCAGCATGCTTGTGTAGCGGCTACCGGCTTCAAAAGCCGCGTTAGCGAATTCCATCTGCTTGCTGGTCAGTTTCTCAACGAGCTGAGTGTTGAGAGTTTCCAGCTGCTTTGCAGCCGCCATCGTTGTCTGGCTGTAAGTGTTCCAATCTTCGAAGAGTTTTGCGTCCATAGAGTCTGTCCCTAGTGTGCTCGTTTATACGGAGTGGGTGTCACTTCAGCCGCAATATATTGCAACGCAGCAAATATTGCAACGCACAATAACGTGAGGAATCCAATGCGAGCGGGACTGGCTCCAGATCCAGATCGTTGATCGGCGAAAAGAATACAATCGCGAGCCCAACGCACATTGATCAGGCTTCGAACGGAGCAGAAGCTGCGCGATTTATCAAAACGTAACGTCTTCCCTTCAATATCTGCTCTCGGGTCTGATACTCTTGGCGGCCGCAAAATCAGCAGGCCCGGCGTGCGATAGAAACGCTCGTTTGGTGTCTCGTTCGGTTGCGGCAATCTAAGCGGAAACAAAACATAGCCGCCGAAAACGCATGGAAATCCGGAGCAATTTCAAGCATGACGAAAAACGTTGAACTGGCCGAATGGGTCGACCAGGTTTCCGCGCTAACCAATCCCGACCAGGTCCACTGGTGCAACGGTTCAGTAGCAGAGCATGACCACCTAACTGAGTTGATGCTTGCCAGCGGGGAACTCATCAACCTTAACGCTCAGACGCATCCGAATTGCTATTTGCATAGGTCTAACCCGGATGATGTCGCCCGCGTAGAACACCTTACTTTCGTCTGTTCAACGGATTCTCAAGACGCCGGGCCGAACAACAATTGGATGGCGCCCGCGGATGCCCACGCGAAAGTAGATCCACTCTTTGCAAACTGCATGCAAGGCAGGACGCTTTATGTGATCCCTTATCTGATGGGACCGTATGGTTCTCCATTTGCACGCGCTGGCGTGGAAATTACAGACAGCCCCTACGTTGTCCTGAACATGCGAATCATGGCAAGGATTGGGGAACGCGCCTTGCACCACATTGAGGCTGGCAATAGCTTCGTTAAGGGTTTGCATTCAATCGGGGATCTCGACCCAGAGCGCCGCTATATCATGCATTTTCCCGAAGAATTAATGATTAAAAGTATTGGTTCCGGCTACGGCGGCAACGCGTTGCTTGGTAAAAAATGTCACGCATTGCGCATTGCCAGTTCGCAGGCCAGAACAGAGGGCTGGCTGGCCGAGCACATGCTTATCGTCGGCATCGAATCTCCGGCCGGCGAGACCCACTACGTTGCGGCGGCTTTCCCTTCCGCGTGCGGAAAGACCAACTTGGCGATGCTGGTTCCGCCAGCCGAGTTTGAAGGCTGGAAGGTTTGGACAGTTGGTGATGACATCGCCTGGATGCATCTTGGGGAAGACGGTCAGTTGTGGGCAATCAATCCGGAGGCTGGTTTTTTCGGCGTGGCGCCGGGGACGAGTCTCAAAACGAACCCGAATTGCATGAATGCACTGGGAAGAAACGCGATTTATACCAACGTCGCGGTCAACGAAGAGATGCAACCCTGGTGGGAAGGCATCGATGGCGAGAAGCCTGCGGTCCTGACCGACTGGCAGGGGCGAAAGCACGAGCCGCAGGTAACTGGGGCCGCAGCCCATCCGAATGCCCGATTTACTGTTTCGGCAAGTCAGTGTCCGAGCTACTCCGCTGAAGCGAATTCTCCCAAAGGCGTACCGATATCCGCGATCATTTTTGGTGGCCGCCGTTCAACCGCTGCACCATTGGTCTTCGAAGCGTTCGATTGGGAACACGGTGTTTTTGCGGGCGCGTCAATGGCCTCCGAAACCACAGCGGCAGCGACCGGGGCCGTCGGACAAGTTCGCCGAGACCCAATGGCTATGAAGCCGTTTTGCGGATACAACTTCGGCGATTACTGGGCTCACTGGTTAAGCTTCGGGAAGAAATCCGAAAAGCTGCCAAAGATCTTTCACGTGAACTGGTTTCGCAAAGACGACGATGGCAAGTTTATGTGGCCAGGATTCGGCGACAACATGCGTGCACTTGAATGGATAATCAATCGATGCCAGGGCAAAGGGGAATCGGTAAAAACGCCGATTGGTCTGGTTCCAGAGAGTAATTCTCTCAACATCGCCGGACTCGATATTGATAGCGGCGATATGCAAGCACTGCTATCTATCGATGCGAAAGTTTGGCGTCAGGAAATTGATGAAATCGAAGCTTATTTCGATTCCATTGGGGAAAGGGTTCCCGCAGAATTGCGTGAACAGGCAAGGAAAATTAAATTGGCACTGGAGCAGCAACTAGCTGCCTGACGATTGCTTGGGTGCTGCTCTGCGGCACCGGGCTGTTGTCCACGCAGCCCCCCGAATCCGGGTTGCATGGCCGGGACTGATTAACTCTCGTCGTTCGGCTTCTCGCCGGTTGGGCGCATGGCGTTCTGGAAGAAGCTCGATTGCATTTTCTTCCACATTTCCATGTTTTGTTTAGTCATTTCCCCTAAAACAGAAGACATCGGATTGGCCTCCATCGCTTCTCTAACCTGGTTCCCGAATTGCTCTTGTTGCTTTCGGAACAGGTCCAGACTTTGGCTGATGAAGTCTCCGGCGACATCTTGTACCGAGCCCCCATAGAAACCGATAATCTGTTCCAATACGTCGGTCGTGAACAAGGGTTCGCCTTCATCTTCCTGCTCGATAATTATCTGGAGCAGGATATTTCGAGTGATATCGTCTCCGCTTTTCTTGTCGATGACACAGAATCCAACACCGTCAAGCACCAGCTTACGGACATCGTTAAGGGTGACGTATTTACTTTCGGCGGTATCGTACAGGCGACGGTTGGGGTATTTTTTTATAACCCGTTTATCTTGTTCGTTCATATCCAATCACCATAGATACCTTCACTGGCCAACGCGCGGCTGGCCGGAATCTTGTTTGTGGTAGCAAGTTACCCAGTGCAACAAGCGAGAAAACAGCTACACGTTTTTACGCATCGACGCGCTTTAAGTGTTGCGCAACGGGCGTCAGGTTCGCGCGCGAACGGCGATTGAAATCCGTTCACATATCCTGATACCGCTTGGTCTAATCTAAGTTGCACTGCACAACTATGCAAGTTAGTGGTGAGCGCGCAGATTCATAGGGCAGATTCGCCGGTCCGCAGTCAATTCGCGACGGTGTGGTGGTCACCCGGAGGGTGGGGCGAGATAGACCAGCCCAAAAAAACTGTCGAGGCCGATCTGCCGGGGACAAGCTACCCCGGCGGGTTGCTTAGCAGGACGGGCCGCGGACGAGGAAATGATCCCGCTGGAGCGCCAACGTACATGCGCGCTCCCCGGTCCCGTGCACTGTCCTTAAATGGCCAGCAGCATACGTGCCGGATCTTCGAGGGTCCGTCTGATGTAGTCGAGGAACTGGACCGCTTCTCGTCCGTCGATGATTCTATGGTCATAAGATAACGCGAGGTACATCATCGGCCGGATCACGACGGATCCGTTTTCCGCCACCGGACGTTCCTGGATCTTATGCATGCCAAGAATCGCACTTTGCGGGGGATTCACTATGGGAGTTGATACAAGCGATCCGTACACGCCACCGTTACTAATGGTAAACGTTCCGCCGACCAACTCGTCGATCGTGAGTTTTCCGTCTCGAGCACGCTCGCCAAAGTCTCTTATGCGCCGTTCGACATCGGAAAAAGGCAGACGGTCGACGTCGCGCAAGATAGGCACGACGAGCCCTCTATCCGACCCGACCGCGACACCAACATCGAAGTACCCATGGTAGATGATGTCATTATCATCTACCGATGCGTTGATAATCGGGAACTGTTTAAGTGACTCGACTGCCGCTTTTACAAAAAATGACATGAAGCCTAATCGCACGCCATAACGCTCTTCAAACTCACCCTTGAAGCGAGTCCGCAAGTCCATCACTGGTTGCATATTGACTTCATTAAATGTGGTTAACAGCGCGCTTTCTCGTTGCGCTGTAAGCAGTCGGTCGGCGGTACGGCGACGAAGTCTCGTCATCGGGACCCGCTCTTCCACGCGCGTGCCGTCGGCACCAAGACGACTGCCCTCGACGGGTACTACCTCAGCAATGGATTCGTTCTGAGGTGGTTTATTTCCTTGCTCGAGATGGGCTTGAACGTCAGCTTTTGTGACACGGCCACCTTTGCCGGTCCCTGTGATGGAGGCTGCATTGAGAGCATGTTCCTCAATCAGCTTACGTGCCGCCGGGCCGATCTGTTCCACTCCTGAATTCTCAGGTGCCGCAGCACCTGCGGCGAGCGCAGCCGGCGCCGAGTCGCGATTTGCCGTTGCGCTATCTCCTACGGATGTTGCCACGGCTTCCGTATCGATGATGGCAAGCACGTCGTCGGTTAGCACGACGTCGCCTGGCTGTTTGCACAGCTCTTTAACAACGCCTGACTCTGGCACTGCTATCTCCAGCGTCACCTTGTCGGTTTCCAAATCGATCAGGTTTTCTCCCCGTTCAACCCGCTCGCCGACTTGCTTGGCCCAATCCAGTAATGTTGCGTCCGGGACTGATTCGGCCAGTGCAGGAACTTTGATTTCAATTAACACGGGGTGATCTCCTTGGCAGGTAGACGGTGCCTGGGTTCAGGCAGAAATTTGTTCGACATTGCCCTGGCTCGGTTGCAGCGCATCGTCGATGACGCGTTGTTGTTGCTCTCGATGCAAGGACGCATAACCGACCGCGGGCGACGCCGAGTAGGGGCGGGCCACGCATGTGAGGGGCTTGTCCGACGGAAAGCATCCGCCTAAATGTCTGGTCGACAGCAACATCGACCATGCGCCCTGATTGCGTGGCTCCTCCTGGACCCATACGAGCTCTTCAGCTTTTTCGTATTTGCCCAAAGTCGCCATCATTTCATCCTTGGGAAAGGGATACAGCTGTTCCAGGCGCACGATCGCATGGTCTGTAATGCCGCGTTCGCGGCGTGCTTCAAGCAGGTCGAAGTAGACTTTGCCGCTGCACACCAGCACGCGTTTGACCTGTCCTGGATCGAGGTCGTCCAAATCGTCAATAACAGGTGCAAATGCGCCATCCGTAAACGCTTCAATCGGCGACACCGAAAGTTTATGGCGCAGCAGACTTTTCGGGCTCATCACAATCAGCGGTTTTCTATACGCTCGCAACACTTGGCGTTGCAGCAGATGGAACATTTGTGCCGGTGTAGTCGGATAGCACACCTGCATATTGTCCTCGGCGCAAAGCTGTAAATATCTTTCAAGACGAGCCGATGAATGTTCGGGACCTTGCCCGTCGTAACCGTGTGGGAGCAGCATTACCAGACCACAGTAGCGCCCCCATTTTTCCTCGCAGGAGGCGATAAACTGGTCGATGACAACCTGCGCACCATTGGCGAAATCGCCGAACTGAGCCTCCCAGATAACCAATGCATTTGGTTCTGCGCTCGCGTAACCGAATTCGTAGGCGAGCACGGCCTCTTCAGACAATGTTGAATTTATAACCAGGAACGGCGCCTGGTTCTCGGCCATATTTTGCAATGGCAAATAGGTTTCGCCGGTTTTCTGGTCATGAAATACAGCATGGCGATGAAAGAACGTACCGCGCCCGCTATCCTGTCCGGAGATACGGACCGGGCACTTCCGCGTGACCAAGGCAGCGTAGGCAAGGGTTTCTGCGAAGCCCCAGTCGCAGGGTTTATCGCCCGCAGACATGGCGGCGCGATCGCCGATTATCCGTTTCACCGCACGGTGCAGATTGAAGTCTTCAGGCACAGACGTAAATCGGTCGGCGAGCGAGCGGATCTCCTCGGCGTTGAGTGAGGTCACCGCAGCATCACGCCAATGCGTGTTGTGGAATGGTTCGAAATTGATTTGAAAGCGACTGTCTTGCACTTCAGCAAAAGGACGGGAAACGATGGTGTTGTTTTCCAGCGCCTGCACGTAGTTCGCGGCCATGGTTTCCGCGTCGCCTGTCGTAATCACACCTTCTGAAACAAGTTTCTCTGTGTAGATATGGCGAACACCAGGGTGATTGCGGATATGTTGATACATGATGGGTTGGGTCGCCGCCGGCTCGTCTGCTTCGCTGTGTCCGTGTTTGCGGTAGCACAGCATGTCCAGCACGACGTCCTTGTTGAACTCCGACCGGAAATCGACCGCCATCTGGGCGACCATTGCGACCGCTTCAGGATCATCACCGTTGACATGAAAAATGGGTGCCTGGACCATTTTCGCAACGTCAGTGCAATACAGTGTCGAGCGTGAGTCGAGCGGGTCGCTAGTCGTGAAACCAATCTGGTTATTGATGATGACGTGGACTGTTCCGCCAGTGGAGTACCCCCTGGTCTGGGACAAATTGAAGGTTTCCATGATCACCCCTTGACCTGCGAATGCTGCGTCGCCGTGAATCAGCAAGGGAAGGACTTCATTACGCTCGACATCATTGCGCCGGTCCTGGCGAGCGCGTACGGAGCCCTCCACGACCGGATCGATGATCTCTAGATGCGACGGGTTGAACGCCAGCGTCAGATGCACAGAGCCACCCGCTGTTTCGATGTCCGATGAGAATCCAAGATGGTATTTCACGTCACCAGAGCGGTGCTCAGTCTGGTCGCGTCCTTCAAATTCTTCGAAGAGTCTGGAGGGATGTTTGCCGATGATATTGACCAACACGTTCAGGCGGCCGCGATGCGCCATGCCAACGACGCATTCTTTGATCCCGTGGCGCCCCGCATCTTCCACAATTTGGTCAAGCATGGCGATGACACTTTCTCCTCCCTCAAGGGAGAAGCGTTTTTGTCCGACATACCGGGTATGTAGAAATTCTTCCAATGCGCCGGCCGCGATGACCCGCCCGAGCAGATGCTTACGCTTCTCATCGTCAAACGCCGGTTTGGAACGGGTTAGTTCCAAACGTTGCTGAATCCAGCGTTTCTGCCCGGTCTCGACGATATGCATGTATTCGGCGCCGATGGTGCCGCAATAAGTGGTGCGCACAATATCGAGAATCTCTCTTAGCGTGGCTTGCGCAGGGCCCTGCAATGAGCCGGTGTTGAAGACCTGATCCAAATCGGCATCTGTGAGGTCGTGAAACGCCGGATCGAGTTCTGCGACAACCGGACGATCGTACTGATTTAGCGGATCAAGATTGGCCTGGCGGTGGCCGCGGAAGCGGTACGCGTTGATGAGCTGCAGGACGGCGACCTGTTTCTGCGCCTGTGCAGGATCGCTTACCGCTGCCGCTCGCGTTGTGCCGACTGCGCTGGCATTGCCAATTGCGAGCATACGGTCACGTACTTTCGCGTGGCTGGTGCCGCTCGCAACACCAGTCTGTTCTGCTTCCATGGCGTCGAAATAGTGTCGCCATTCGTCGGATATCGAATCCGGATCTTCAAGATAGGTCTCGTATAGGCTTTCGATAAATGGCGCGTTGCCACTGAACAGACAGGACGGAGGTTGCATCTTCATTTTCCCGTGTGACGACCCAGAAGAGCGGAACTTGGCGGTAGTTTCCGAAGTGCCCGCAATATGTGCGGCGCCGGACCTTAGGATCTTTGATCAAAGCTGCGCCAAAGTCATTAATATAGTGAACAAAGTCGCTCGGCATCGTGGCCGTTTCCGCCCACCGCACGCGGCTCTCCGCGTGGCCGAAATCGGTCCCATCTGGACGCTGGTTTTTAAACGAACCTTGCCGCGCAATTGGCACGCCGGGTATCCTTGCGCGTCCGGCGCCTGGACTATCGCTGTCGGTCGGTCAAAATCTGACTGTATGTCGGAAATTTTCACCAATTCGCGGCGCGAAACGCCAATTTCCTCCCGTGAAAGCCAACGAATCGTTTCAAAGGATCCTACAAGTATGAAAGCTCCCGTTAGAGTGACAATCACCGGTGCTGCCGGGCAAATTTCCTATTCGCTGCTATTTCGAATCGCCGCGGGTCAGATGCTTGGTGACGACCAGCCCGTAATTCTTCAGCTTCTTGAAATCACCCCGGCCATGAAAGCGCTCGAAGGCGTGGTTATGGAAATCGACGATTGCGCATTTCCGCTTGTGGCAGGTATTGAAACATCTGACGACGCTGCGAAGGCGTTCGAAAACGCAAACTATGGGCTGCTGGTCGGCGCCCGACCGCGCGGTCCAGGCATGGAGCGCAGCGATTTGTTAGCTGCGAACGGCGGTATCTTCAAAGTCCAGGGCAAAGCGATCAACGACCGTGCTGCTCGCGATATCCGCGTCGTCGTCGTCGGGAATCCCGCCAACACTAACGCGTGGACCTGCATGACCAACGCGCCAGACATCAATCCTGGCCAATTCACCGCCATGACGCGCCTCGATCATAATCGCGCCAAAGCCCAACTGGCAGCCAAAACGGGCACATCCGTATCGCAAATTCAGCGCGTGACCATTTGGGGGAATCATTCCACGACCCAGTATCCGGATTTGAGCCAGGCGACGGTTGCCGGCAAAGGGGCTCTCGAATTAGTCGATAACGGCTGGTACGAGAACGACTACATTCCACGAGTCGCTAAGCGCGGTGCAGAGATTATTGAAGCTCGGGGTGCATCAAGTGCAGCATCCGCAGCGAACGCGGCGCTCGAGCATATGCGCGATTGGGTGTTGGGAACGCCATCCGGCGATTGGACCAGCATGGGTTTGCCGAGCGACGGCAGCTACGGTATCGAGAAAGGCCTGATGTATTCATTCCCGGTCACTTGTCAGAATGGTAGTTATCAGATTGTTCAGGATCTTCCGGTCAGCGATTTCAGTCGCGCCCGGATGGACGCTTCGGCCGTCGAACTCAAGGAAGAACAAGCGGCAATAGTTGAGGCACTCGGATAAGTTTTCACGGGTCGAAGAGGGTGGTGGTGCAAGCGCCACCCGTCCTCCAGTTGAACTGATGGGGACCAACTGCGAGAATCCCGGGCAACCTCATAGCGCCCGCCCGCGGCGGCCTTTTGAACATGATCGATAAGCACGGATTCAGGGCTAACGTCGGGATAATTCTGCTAAACGACTCAGGCCAGGTGTTCTGTGCCAGGCGTGTCGGCATGTCTGCATGGCAATTCCCGCAAGGCGGCATCAAGCGCGAGGAAAGTCCTGAAGCAGCTATGTATCGTGAGTTAAACGAAGAAATCGGGCTGCAACCAGAGCACGTCGAACTCGTTGCCTCGACCAAACGCTGGCTCCGTTACCGGCTACCGAAGCGGTACATCCGTTACCATCAGCAACCCTTGTGTATCGGGCAGAAGCAAATCTGGTTTTTGCTACGACTTACCTCAAGTGAGTCCAATTTGCGTCTGGATGGTGCGACAGAGCAGGAATTTGATGCCTGGAAGTGGGTCGAGTACTGGGAGCCGCTCGGATTTGTGGTGTCGTTTAAGCGCAGCGTTTATGAGCGTGCCTTGCAAGAATTCGCCGACAACGTTGGCAAACTCTGCGGATTGCCGGGGTTGGGTAGCATGCAATCGCCCCAAGAGACTGGGTTATAGAGAAGAATTAGTCAGTAGCTTTTACTGACAGAGAGTTCTGCTAATAACTTTCGCGCGACGCGGTTCTTGGTACTTTGCACGAAGTGGGCCGCAAAATTTTCCGCAAAACCCCACGCTTTGATCGTGCTGTGAAGCGCTTCCAGTTGCTGCTCGCAATGAGTCAACGCTGCGTCCGCCAAGCGTCGAATATCTTCGTCGCTATCTGCTATGGCCATCGCTTTCGTGTAAACGCATCGGTTGTATCCGGCCGCCCCTTGCATTAACTCACCACGCTGATCTGCGCCCATATCTTGGGGAGAAAGCGCAGCATCTTCGTCCATGTCGTCGCCGTACGCTGCGGGCGCCAACAACGCCAAAATGACGATTATCACGACGTAATGCATTCAGGGTGTTCCCTGCACAAAGCGCACTCGCTCCAACACCCAGTCCTGTTCGCGTCCGTCAACGCGAGTGCAGCCAAGCTTTACCGGCGGTGCGTTGGGTTCCGCTATGCCCGTCGACAATCCCTGTGGTTTGCCTGCGAAGATTCTCGTCAGGCGAAAATCGATAGTCAGCTTAGGGTGGCGATTGTGAAGGACGCGCAATTTGCCGCCCTTGCTCAAAATCTGGCAACGCCCGTCGCCGACCGATTCGAACTCAAGATAGGTATTTGGAATATCTGTCCGCGCTGCGACGGCCGGGCAAACGACCAGGAGACTTGCGACAGTGGCTGTCCAGAGGATGTTGGCCGTGATGCGCATGCAGGCAGTGTACGGTCCCGAAGTTGGGCTGCACAAGTGCGGGGAAGCGCGAAAGTGGGGTGCTTTGTTATTGATTTTCGGGACAATTCCGGTTACCCACAGATCCTGTGGATATCTCTGTTGATAGAGTGCTCCGAGGTTGGAATTTTTGCTCCCCAGAAGGTTTTTTCGTTAGTTTGCTTAAAAATTGACCATTCTGATTAAGTGCCTATAAATCAATTAGTTGGCGCATGAGCAGCGATGTCTAAAAGGAAAACGTCGGATATCCCGTGGCACGTTTAACAATTCCGTAACAATGTGCATAAAGCTCACCGTGAGGGCTTGAAATCGAATCAATATCGTGGATCAAACCGACCAATTCCGGCACCTGGTGGGGGTCTAGATGCTGAAACCGCCTAGTTTCGTATCTAGGTACTCATCAATACCTTCGCGTCCACCTTCGCGGCCCATTCCGCTGTCTTTAATCCCGCCGAAGGGTGCAGCGGCCGCGGTCGGATTGATGTCATTAATGCCAACAATTCCGAACCGCAAGGCTTCAAAGTAGCGCATCGCGGTAGAAAGGCTGTTGGTATAGACGTAGGCGGCCAATCCATAGGCGGTGTCGTTCGCCATGGCGATTACATCATCATCGTCATCGTAGGCAATCACAGCTGCGACCGGGCCGAACGTTTCCTCGGTGTAAATCAACATGTCAGGGTTTACGTTAGCCAGAATCGTCGGCTCGTAGAATGAACCGTTCACAAGTTCCGCGTTCGAACTACGTTCGCCCCCGCATAACAACTCCGCCCCATGGTCTACGGCATCCCGAACCTGATTAGCGACTTTATCGACCGCGGCGTTGTTGATTAGCGGACCGACACCCGTTTTCTCGTCCAAACCGTTCCCGACCGTCAAGCGAGAGACTCGGTTTGTTAATTCAGTGAGAAAGGGTTGTAACGCGCTGCGATGAACGTACATGCGATTCGGGCTGATGCAAGCTTGACCGGTATTCAGGAACTTGACCGCTGCCGCCCCTTTGGCAGCGTAGATGGGGTCGGCATCCTTGCACACGATAAACGGCGCATGGCCGCCGAGTTCAAGGGATATGCGCTTCATGTGTTCGCCGGCCCCGCGTGCCAACATTTTTCCAACTGCCGTGGAGCCCGTGAAGGTTATTTTGCGCACCCGCTTGTCTTCGAGATACATTTTGCCGACAGGCGCCGGATCGCTCGCGGTGACGAGATTGATGACACCATCGGGCACGCCCGCTTCCTGCAAGATCCTGAACGTTGCGATCGCGATCAATGGCGTTGCCTCGGCCGGTTTGAGAACGATCGTGCAGCCTGCGGCGAGCGCCGGGCCCAGCTTGCGAGTGAGCATCGAAATAGGATAGTTCCACGGCGTGATAGCGCCAACCACGCCAACGGGCTGACGCAGCACCATAAATCGCTGATCGACACGCGGAGACGGCAAGATGTCGCCATACACGCGCTTGGCCTGCTCTGCGAACCAGAGCAAAAAGTCTGCCGCATACTGCGTTTCGACTCGCGCAGCACGCAATGGTTTGCCTTGTTCCTGGGTGAGTAATTGTGCAAGTTCTTCCTTGCGTTCAACCATGAGGCGATACGCTTGATGAAGTATCTCTGCTCGTTTGAAGGCCGTCTGTCCTGACCAGCTCGGGAAAGCGGAACTCGCGGCACTGATCGCTGCTGCTGTCTCAGCCGCACCGCCATCAAAGGCGTCGCCTACGCGGTCGCCGGTGGCCGGATTGAAAACCGCGAATTTGGGACCGTCGTCATGCCAGTGGCCGCCGATCAACATCGGTATTGCTCCTCGAGTGGATGAATTGAGTGTCTGTTCCAACGCATTATCTGAACATTCTGCCGGGCTTCACAATCTGGTTAATCGCGGCGCTAGTGATTTACGACGCCGAGCCAGTGACTGACGCACAACGACTGTCCTGCCACACGGGACCAGCGCCGTCCTTAAGCCGGTTTGATATTGACTGTCTCGTCGCGCATTCTGTGTCCATGTTCGAATAAAGCGCTGTTGATGGGAGATACGCCGTGAGTAAACTTCGCCACATACGACCGGAAGGCATGGCAAATGCCCCGAGCTACACCCATGTGGTCGGAGCGAGCGGGGCTGAGACGCTGTACATCTCGGGTCAGGTCGCTATTGATGCGGATGGCAACACGGTTGGGAGCGGCGATTTGGCTGCGCAGACCCGCCAGGTCATGGAAAATTTACAAACGGCATTACGCGCTGCCGGGGCGACGTTCGCGGACGTCGTGAAGATCACGACCTTTGTTGTCGACTATGAGCCCGCGCAAAGGGCAGCTATCGCGGCAGTCCGGGCAAACTACCTGCCACAAGAAAATCCTCCTGCAAGTACTCTGGTCGGTGTTCAATCGCTTGCTGCAGACGATTGGCTAATTGAAATCGAGGCCATTGCAGTTCTCGGCTAAGTTCGTTTAGGCAAGTTACGATGGTTATCGGCCCTACCCAGAGCGCAATCCCTCGCAGGCGCTTTGACTCAAAAGCCGGGCAGACTCTTATCACCGACGTGACTATAAACCGGGCACGTGCTTTTCCGATCCGCCGCCTCCACAAAAAAAAAGCCACCCGAAGGGTGGCCATTTATTTGGTGGAGGCGGCGACAATCACATTGTTTTATAAATCAATTAGTTAGATTTAATTTAGGCAGAAATACCCCCATAAATACCCCCAATAAAACGCGTTAGGGATTGATAGGGTTTCTACGATTGTATCTGCGGGGAGAATCGAAATTTGGCCTGGCTTGTCGGCTTAATAAATGATACATATCCTAGGTATTTAGGATCTATGTATTGAGTATTTGTATCAATGAAGAAACGGCGCTCGCAGCGTGACCTCGCTCAGGCCCTTCTAAGGGAACAGGGGATTATGCGCCTGGCCGAGTTGCGCGAGGCTGGCGTGACCGCGGCCACGATGAGTCGCATGGAGCGGGCCAGCGAAGTCACCCGCCTGTCGCGCGGCGTCTATCAGCTGCCAGACGCTGACCTGGACCCGAACCACAGTCTGGCGGAGGCCTCGAAGCGGGTACCCAAGGGCATCGTGTGCCTCGTCTCCGCCCTGGCGTTCCACGGAATGACGGATCAATTGCCCCCGAGAGTCTGGATGGCGATCGGGTCGAAGGAGTGGGCACCGCAGCTCGAAGGCACGCCCATTCGCGTCGTCCGCTTCACCGACCGTCTGCGGAGCGAGGACGTAGAGACGCACATCATAGAAGGAGTTGTCGTCAAAGTTTTTGGAGCCGCCAGGACCGTGGCCGACTGCTTCCGGCATCGTCGTACGGTGGGGCTATCCATCGCAATCGAAGGGCTTCAGGAATCACTGAGGCAACGCAAAGCGACTCCCGCGGAAATTGCTCGTCAAGCCGAGAAGGGTAGGGTGTCGACAGTCGTGCGGCCGTATCTCGAGGCACTGACCGCCAATGCCTAAGGAGATCAGGAACGTCGGCGCCTCCGTCCGGGCCCGACTGCAGAATCTCTCCCGAGAAACAGGGCAGAGCTTCGAACTGATACTTACCCGCTACGCGCTCGAACGCCTGCTTTACCGCCTCAGCACGTCTATCCATGCTGACCGATTCGTGCTCAAAGGCGCAATGCTGTTAACGAGCTGGTTCACGGATCCGCACCGGGCCACTCGAGATCTAGACCTGTTGGGATTCGGCGATCAAAACCCGGACGCGATAGCCGCAGCGTTCCAGGAAATCCTCGCAACAAACGCAGAGGATGGCGTCGACTTCGATTTGGACGCTGTTCGTGTCGATCAGATCCGAGAGGAACTCGAGTATGGCGGACTACGGCTGCGAACGACAGCATCGATCAGTGGTGCCCGTATCGCCGTGACGGTCGACGTCGCATTCGGAGATGCGTTGGAACCGGGGGCCCAGGTAATCGACTATCCTAGCATGCTGGACTTTCCTGCGCCTCGCCTACGCGCCTATGCACGGGAAACGGTGATCGCCGAGAAATTCCAGGCAATGGTGGCGCTGGGACGCGCGAACAGCCGAATGAAAGATTTCTATGACATTTGGCTCCTTAGCCGATCGTTTACTTTCGACGACGACCGGATGGCTCGTGCAATCGCCGCGACCTTTGCACGGCGCGAAACCGAGATCCCTACCTTACTGCCGGATGCTCTGACGCTAGCCTTCGCCGAAGATGAGCAGAAGCAGCGTCAGTGGAATGTCTTTGTGGAAAACGTCACACTCCGTCCGGGTAGTCTGGCTGATGTCAGCTCGAGTGTTGCTGGATTCATCATGCCTCATGCAATCGCCGCAGCGAAGATCGGCAAAGACCACTGATCGAGCGCAAAGCGTTTCGCTTACAAGGGATCTTGAGAAGCGCAGAAAACCAAAAGGTATGCGGAGGAGGGGCAAGTTCGAGCTTCACGCTACTTCTGCAACCTGTTAAAAGCTGGCGCCTGCCTGTGGTCCGTGAAAACGGGTTCAAGCTGGTTGCAGAAAGTATTCGTGATGCAATCCGCCGAGCAAAGGAAAAGCAACGACGTTGCCGCGTTCGGGCTTTTCGATCGTTCGAGGCGTCGGTGGGTCTTTGCTAAGGGAAAGATGTGTACGGCACTCGTGGTAGTAGCTCAGATATTCTTTGAGTAACCGACGCAAATGTGGGGTTTTCGCAAAGCGACAGTCTCGCGCATCGCGTTGTCATGCTTCAATTCGAGATAAGCCGTATCGAAATCGATTTGCGGTTCAGTGATCCCTTTCTTTTATTGGAGCGTATTGTCTTCAGCGCAATCAGAAAGCCCGAGCCGTACATACCGCGAAACAATCGACGGAGTTGAACTACAACAACATGAGAATCCAGGTCTCGAAATTAGTTCGCGTAATCATGGCTACACCTGCTTTAATCGTTAGTGCCGCTTCAAAGATTCTTCCTGCACGCGAGTATGGCGAACTTCACACATGAAGCCCCGTTCGTTAGATTTCTCGACCCAGGATTCGCTCAACTCAACCGTGGAGATCCGGTTAGCAAGCAGTGACGACCTGTCCGAGACAAACCTGATAATCGACCGGGCAACGGCACGATGGGGTTTGTCGGAACGGGTGCAACGGTTGAGCCGATCCGCGCTGCATTACACGACAACTGATCTACAAAGCATGCAAGTAATTGTCGCCAGTGGCGTGGAATCAGAGTCAATTGCTGTCGCCGCCTGGGAACCCGCCGATGCGAAGGACACGCCGAACGGCATGCACGCGACGATACTACACGGCATTTACGTCGATGCATCCGTTCAGAGGACAGGAATTGGTCGTCAACTTGTAGAAGTTGTGTGCTCTTGCGCCACGCGACAGGGTTACGCTGCCATTGCAGTACGCGCCTGGCGGGAATCTGAGGCGTTTTTTCTGCGTCTGGGGTTCAAACGATTCGGTCAAAATGAACCTATTGACGTCTTCCCGAACCGTTTGTGGCGACGGCTGTGAATACACATCGGCAACGCGAACCGTTAACCGATAATTGTTCGTGATCAACAGTAAGCAATCGCGCAGCGCGAATTGGTTGGCTCTCTCGGGAGCGATCCCTTTTGTTGCTGGGGCCGCCGGTTTGTGGATGTTGCCGCGAACGTATGCCGCGGAGTTAATCTATCCTTTAGTAGCCTACGGCGCTGTCATTCTCGCGTTCATCGGCGCGGTGCATTGGGGACTGGCCATGACATTGGAAAACGCCGGAGACAGCGATCGCGCCGCGCGCCAATTCAGGCTTAGCGTGTCATCACCGCTCATCGCGTGGGTTGCCCTGATGCTTGAGCCGGAAATCGCGATGACCGTGCTGGCCTTTGCGATCGCTGGAGTCTATGCGATCGATTGCGACGCCGTTAAGCGTGGCATCGCGCCACTGTGGTACCAGCGATTGCGTCTGCCCATCAGCGTTTTGGTTATAGCGCTGTTGTTAGCGAGTGCCGTGGCCACTACGGTGCGTCTTGCGTGACTCCGCAGGCGCAGACGTCGAAAGTTTATTTCCAGGTGCGTGACTTTCCAGATGATTTCAGAGTAACCGGTCAGGTCACATGACACAAAATAAAACAGCGCGGCGCTCCGCCAAGGTAATCGTTTGCGACCTGATGCAAACCGGATATTCCTACAAACTGGCAGAAAAAGTCGGCGCAAATTTCGACCCCCATTTCGAACCGCAACTCACACCTTCCGAAATGTTGAAGATGGGTGTGTTCGCCGGCAAATACATGACCGATTGCCGGGCTGAATTTCCGGATGCATGGTTCAAGAACGCGAAATTTAGTGCGGGCGCTCGTGATCCCGGCATCAATTTTTTCGGGGTTGAAGCGTCAAAGCCCCTGTCGTACTGGCGCGAGAAAGGATGGATCCACGAGGACGACCCGCGCGGCTGGTTCCAGTGGTATTGCCGATATTATATGGGGCGCCGGCACGAAGACGACGCGAGGCAGATTCAGCGCTGGCGAAATATGCGTCGTCATGTCGCTCAACTCAAAAAAAACTGCATGCGAGGCGACCTGCTTTGCCGTCCCCGACAGCGCCAGGCGCTGCTCCACTGGGCTTATGATTCGCGCGCAATGTGAAAAATGAGAATTAAGTTTCATCTCGGCCGGCTGCATCGTCGGAACGCTTGCGCACTTGCTTTAACGCTCGTCTGCGCCGGTCTTTGCGGCTGCGTGGGGATCCCGGATAACGCGACAGCGGTGCGCAACTTCGAGTTAGAACGCTACCTGGGAACCTGGTACGAAATCGCCCGGCTCGATCATCGTTTCGAGCGTGGACTGTCCCGCGTGCATGCCGAGTATGTCATGCGCGACGATGGTGGCGTTCGCGTTCTGAATAGTGGGTACAACGAACAAGACGGCAAGTGGGAACACGCAGTGGGTAAGGCATACTTTGTCGACAAACCCGATATCGGCCGTCTGAAAGTTTCCTTTTTTGGCCCTTTTTATGGCGCCTATAACGTCGTGGTATTGGACAAAAAACGCTACAGTTACTCAATGGTGATCAGTTCCAATACCTCCTATTTGTGGATCCTCGCGCGAGGGCCGACGCTGGACAGCGCGATTCTGGACGAGCTGCTCGCGACGGCCCGCGAACTGGGCTTTAACACCGACGAGCTGATATATCCCGAACACGAGTCCGTGACAAATTGACATTCGTATGGAGCCCGACGTTCGTCGCTGTTGCTCGGTACTCAAGATCTGGGTCCTATCGATTCTGGCTTTGGCTGCCCACAGCATGAGTGCGGCAGCGGAACTCGATCTCGACGCCAAATCATGGCGCACGATCAACGACGGCGTTATGGGTGGGGTCTCTCACGGTGAAATGGTCGCTATAAATAACGGGCTGCGTTTCCGGGGACGGCTCTCTTTGGAGAACAACGGCGGGTTCGCGTCCGCGCGCACGGCCTATGTCGGCAAGCCCGTGAGCGCGGGTCGTGTTCGCTTACGAGTAAGAGGGGACGGTCGCCGCTATCAGTTCCGCGTGCGGCTCGACCCACACGATGACGGCGTCTCCTGGCGCGCCAACTTTGACACAAGCGAATCCTGGCAGACGATAGACCTGCCATTCGGTAATTTCGAACCCGTTTATCGCGGCAGACCGGTTGCGAATGCCGGGTCATTTGAGCCAAAGAAAATACGTCAGCTCGGATTTATGCTTGCGGATCGAAAAGAAGGCGCCTTCCAGCTCGATATCACGAGCATCGAATTTCCAACCGGCGAATAAGTTCAGCAAAGTTTTTCGGCGCCCGGAGACAAATTGCGTTGCGGACACGGGTACGCCTCTTCAGGCGAGTGATCCGATTTCCTTTGCAAGACGTAAAAAGCCATATGAACGTGATGCAAAGTCTCCGGTCCGCAGGCCGTCGCTACCGTCCGCTGGTGTTCCTCTCCCCTCTATTGGCGGTTGGCTGTGGCGGCCTGCAGCTGGAGGACCACGCCGGGGATGCCCCGCGCTTCGACCCATTCAGCTACTTCGTCGGTCAGACCCGAGCCTGGGGCATCGTGCAGGACTGGCGTGGACGTGTTGTCCGCCGCTTCGATGTCGACATCGAAGGTTCGGTCGAAAACGGTGAACTACGCCTAGACGAAGCGTTTCGCTAAGCCGACGGCGAGCGCTCCACCCGCCAATGGCTGATCCGGGCGGACGACAGCGGCCACCTGAGCGGGACTGCGGACGACATTGTCGGCACTGCGACAGGTGGCGTAACGGGTAACGCAATGCGTTGGCGTTACCCGATGGACCTCGAGGTTGACGGTCGAAGTTATCGAGTACATTTCGATGATTGGATGTGGCAACTCGATAGCAACGTATTGGTCAACCGGTCGTACATTCGTAAGTTCGGAATCAAGGTCGCGGAAGTCACGATTTTCATGCATAAATCAGACGGCTGAGCTGATGCGCTGGGCGAGACTCGGATTCGTGAGCGCGCTACTTCTAGTGCTTTCTATGTCGTCGTTCGCAACAACGTGTCCGTCACCCTCGGATCTCGGTGACTTCGTCGTTGCTACCTACGGAGATCGCATAGAATTCGACGTGTTGCGCAACGGTAAAACCATTGGCGAGCACATCACAACGTTCGACGTCGGGGCCGATGGCATTAGAGTCGAATCCAGAATGCAGCTTGGCATTACGGTGTTTTATATTCCCGTCTACCGCTTCTCCTACGAATCGCGCTCGCGCTGGTGTGGCGATCGATTGCGTGAGCTCGAGGCAGAAGTCAGTGACAACGGGGAAATCTCGAAAACAGCGGTCGCAACGACAGGCGAGGCTTTGAAAATTGAGCGCAACGGAATAGTCGTCGAGGGGCCGGCGGACTTGATACCGACCGATCACTGGAATCCCGAGGTGCTCGCACGCAAAGCCGTGCTCAACACGATCACCGGCCGCCTCAACACTGTGACGATCGAACGCTGCATTACTGGTTCCGATCTGATCGAAGGCGCAGCCCCTCAAGGGCAATGCTACGAATATGCGGGCGATTTGCAGACCCGGGTCTGGTATGACCCGGCCGGCCGTTGGGTCGGCCTCGAATTCGTGGCTTCGGACGGGTCCTCGATTTCCTATGTCTGCCGCGTTTGCAGGTCAAAACCCATATGAACAGTTCACAGGCCCGGACTCACGCATGGATAACGGGCGCGAGCAGCGGCCTCGGGGCGGCATTGGCGAACAGTTATTCCGCGGATGGCGCGCAAGTAGCGTTGACCGCGCGCTCACGGGACCGACTCGACGCGTGTGCGGCCGCCTTGCCGACGCCCGGCAACGGCAGTGTCCACCCCGCCGATGTAACCAGGCGCGACGAACTGTCCGACGCGATTTCCGCAATTGAGAATACCGCTCCAATCGATCTGGCGATTTTGAACGCCGGCACGTATACGCCGACGAGCCTCGATGAATGGAATACCGCGTCAATACGTGATTTGTTCGAAACGAATTTTTTCAGCGTCACGACGTCTATTGAATTGCTGCTGCCGTACATGCGCGCACGTGGTCGCGGCCATATCGCTGTCGTCGCATCGGTTGCAGGTGATATCGGCCTCCCATACGCTGCCTCTTACAGCGCGAGCAAAGCCGCATTAAATCGAATCTGCCAATCGCTGCGTCCTGAACTCGAGCGTGAAGGGATCCGCATCTCGGTGATCAACCCAGGGTTCGTGCGTACCCCGCTGACATCGCTCAATACGTTTCCCATGCCATTCCTGATTGATGCGGATCGTGCCGCCAACATCATCCGGGACAAGCTCGCACGTGGCCACTTCGAGATCCGCTTTCCCTGGCGCATGAGCGTCGCCATGCGGCTGCTGGCCGCCCTGCCGCCGTCGCTGACATTGCTGCTGACTCGGCGTATGTTGCGTCAATGACCGACGCGCTCGACATTTACACTACAGCCCTTCAATCTCTCACTGCCGATCGGCTGGACGGGCTCATGTTGCTGGTTGGGGAGGACATGCATTTTCGCGATCCGTTTAACGACTGCCGTGGACGCGATCATTACCGTGCCATACTCGAAGACATGTTCGATAAGCTCGGCGCGATCAAGTTCAGCGTAGACGCGTCTGCCTGGGTCGCACCACGCGATGCGGGGGGCGCGCGGATGGCTCTGATCAAATGGATGTTAGCGGCCGAATTGCAAAAAAAGCCGTGGTGCGTCGAAGGTTGCTCAGACATTCGTTTCGGCCCAAGCGGGCTGGTACTCGCCCACTACGACTATTGGGATGCAGCGTCAGGACTATACGAGCGATTCCCCGTGATCGGAGGAGTACTCAAACTGATGCGTAGACGTATCCGCGTTGATTAAAGAATTCTCATCGCTGCGGCTAGTAGGGATTGGAAAAGATACGGCGCGTTGTTCCTCATCGCGTCCTGGTACTGACCGAATCGATCCAGGCGATGCGCTATAAAACCGCTAAGTGCAGCGCGCTTCCGCCGTCGTAACCACGGCTTTTGTCAGCGACGACAGTCGGAACCCATTCATCGTCGTCCCAACAAGGTCAATAGTCGCGGCGGAACGACGTTGCCAATTTATGCTTCGATCACCGCAATCGTCTAAAGATCGCCGGTGTGAGCGGGCGCCCGTTCGGTTATTACCTCGAACGACCAATACCGATTTGGACACGCTCCGCACAAGCCACGCCGCTAAGGTATGCCCCCTCCAGCGGCGGCGCGACGCACCAATCGCCGCATACGCCGAGTCTCGAGTCGTCATCCCATAAAGCGTTTATCCGCAGCGCGTTCGCAACGCGTGCGAATCCCCAAAGATGGCCCGCCATGTGTAAGGGACGGATCTCCCGGATCCCAATCGTCGTAAAAAACGATGCTGCTAACTTCTGTGCAACTTCCTCGGGCGCAGTGCGAATATGCTCCCGCGACCAGGCTTCACCAGCGTGAACGACCCAGCGCTCAAGCGCATCTCGGCCCGGCTTGCTCGAATCGCGAGCGGCCCAGGCGAAATCGAGGCAGTCGAAGAACGCGCCATCAAATGGAACCGGCAAGGGCTCTTCGAGCGTCATCATCAACGCCCAGCACGGAATCGAACGTGCTTGCGCGAGCTGATGCAGCAACGCACCGTGTCGCGGCACCAGGGCGCGTGCCTGCTCGGGCGGCATGGCCAGAACCATCGCGTCGTATTCGCCGAGATCCAGTCCGTCTCCGTCAATCAATTGCCAGCCCCGCGCGCGGATGCGCGCAGTGGCGATCCGTGTACGGTCTGCACGTCGAGTGGGCCGGCGAGGCTTTCAATCATCGAACGCATGGCAGGGACCCCAACGTAGCGCCGGGTGTCGCACTTCGGTATATATTGCCCTTCGCGAAACTCTACGATGCGACCGTTCCACGGCGCGACGCCTCCGCCCCGCTCAAGCGCTTTTACCACGCGCGCAAAGTTCGGATCGGTCACCGTGAAATATTGAGCACCGTGATCGAAAGTCTCAGGCTCGGGTTTAGATGCGCAACGCTCACCGATATGCCTACTGCGCTCGAACACGGTAACTCTAAAACCGGCGTCCCTGAGTTCCAGCGCAGCAGCGACGCCTGCCAGTCCGGCACCCACGATGGCCACACTCGCCATGTCAATATTCCTCGCCGTGTCATGATTCGAAAAACGACTACGGCACTGTTTTAAACCGAACTTGTCTGAACAGACTGTTCATATCGAGCAGCGGCAAGTCTCGCCTGTTCCCGAGACGATTCCTTACCGCATGGGGCCATAGAGTGAATTTAATCGCAGCGATAGGCCCACTCTAAATACGCGCCAGCCGCGGTCGAAGCCGACGCGAGCAGTAATCCCTTTCAACCGTTCCGCATGAGCGAAATGAATTTGTACTGCTTGCGTTGTGAATCACCGCGCCTCGGCGCGGCAATCTAGGCGATAAACTCTGCGCGGGCTGTGGGTTTCGATTTAAACACGCCGCCAAGCGCCATCGTTTGTGTGCGCGAGTTAGTGTCCATGACGCCACGGGCTTTCACACAATAATGCATCGCATCGACTGATACGGCGACGTCGTCGGTTTCCATCAAGGTCTGTAGCGCCACCAATACCTGCTGCGTCAACCTTTCCTGAACTTGCGGTCGCTGGGCAAAAAACCGCACGATGGGGTTTATTTTCGACAGCCCGATAATTTTATTCTTGGGGATATAGGCGACCTTCGCCGAACCGTCGATCGTGACGAAATGATGTTCACACGTGCTGGTCACGTCGATATCGCTGATCTTTACCATCTCATCGACCCCCATTTTGTTTTCGATCATGGTCACTTTTGGAAATCTTGCGTAGTCAAGGCCAGCGAATATCTCGTCAACGTACATTTTCGCTATTCGTTGTGGTGTATCGCACAGGCTATCGTCGGCTAAATCGAGCCCGAGCGTAACGACGATATCTGTAAACGCCTGTGCGATTCGGCGGCGTTTCTGGTCGTGATCGAGATGCTGCGCAATCATGGGCGTCTCCAACCCCTGTTCAATCAACGCGTTGCGCACGAGACTAGCCGCGGCCGAATATTGAGATCGAAGATCGATTGTTTGGTTCGCCAGTTCCACAGTCATACTTGCTTCCTCCTTACTTTGGTAAACGTGCAGTCCCACGGCTACGCGCGAATACCTGGTTCTGATTTGTTTTGCTTAGTCGACGGTAAACAACGGCCACGGCAGCCTCATCCACCATCACAGCGAGTGCTGCGGCCAAATAGGTTCGATACATGCCATCTCCGAAGGACCTCTTTAGCTCTATACAATCTAATACGCCGCACAGGCCCGATAAGGTCACGTGATGCGGACAAAAGTCCCTCTAAACTCGATCTCGCCAGCGTCGAATTTAAAACCGACGAATACGTTCGACAGCGGTTTTTAGCGCCCGAAGACCGATTGCGTCACAGCGCAGGTATTCCTTTTTAACCCGATGATCGATTTTTTTTACGCTGCGTAGGTGAGTTGATTCTCGCGCACCAGTGATATTCGGATACAGCAGAGCCACTATACGAGCGATTCCCATTGGTCGGGGGCGCGGTTAAGTTGTTGCGCGGATGCATCCGGGTCGGTTGAAGAACCGGTGTAGATACGACTCAACAGGCCTATTACGCAGCATTTCAACGCAACTGGCAGCACGACGTACAAAAATAGTAAGACCGTCGGATCCGACGGTTCCCCGTCCGCCGCGCCGTGCCCACTGACGCCCAGTCCGACAAAAGCGGCGACGGTGGCAACGGCGAGTGCGAGCTTTGTTGCCATCGACCACAATGCGAATGCCGTCGCCGTTCGACGGCGACCGGAACGTTCGCGATCATGCCCGAGAATGTCAGCTTGCAGGGAAGGCGGTAATGCAAGGTCGGCGCCCAGGGTCATACCGCTGGCAATGCAGATCCCGATGAACCACACGGCCGTCGATTGATCGAGCCACAGAACCTGGGCAAAAACCAGCACGTTGAACGCGATAGCAGCCTTCCAGGCGCGACTTTTACCGTAGCGTCGCGCCATTGTTAACCACAGCGGCATCGCGACGACCGCCGCGCCGAAATAACACACGAGCAGAACATAAAGGTCGCTATCGTCGAGCGCGAAGTAATCACGCACCACGATAGGAAACAAGACGGCCGGCAAACCGTTAGCAATGCCGTTCACAAACCAGCATGTCAGCGTCCGCCGAAACTCCTGGAGCTGCCAGAGATCGCCGATGTCGGACACGCTAATGCGTTCGTGATTAGCGCGTACCGCTGGCTCCGGCACGAGCAGCGCGAATCCAATCATTGCCGGCACGCCGAATGCAATCGCCGCAACGCTGAGTGCTAACAGCGGCGCAACATCTTCTGCTGCACCTGGCAAAGTCGTGACCAGCAGCGGCAGCGTGAGCGCAAGCAGCATGCCGCACAAACCCGCCGCCTCACGACTCGCGGTTAAGCGCGAACGTTCGTGATGATCGTGTGACAGTTCTGCGCCCCATGCCGTGTACGGCACCATCAATAAAGTCCACCCTGTGAACAGTACGATCGAACCAAGCCCCAACCACAATGGTGTTACCGGCGCCGGGGGTAGTGCCAACATAAACAGGCCGGCAGCGGCAATGAGCGCGCCGGCCAGCACCAGGGGTTTGTAGCGGCGGCCGCGCCAGTAGAAGCGATCGGCGACCGTACCCACGAGCAAATCACTGGCTAAATCGATAATGCGTGCCGCCCCGAGTACCAGCCCCGTGAGCAAAAATCCGAGCCCGAGATCGATTGCGTACCAGCTTGGCAGCAGGACTGCCACGGGAATCACCGGCAGCGCAGCGATCATCCCCGGTAATCCGTACCCGAAAACGACGCGCAGCGGCAATCCTGTCATCCGGCCGGCCGGCGGTGAAAGTGTGCTTGCCAGATCACCCGGCATGTTCCAGACGAACCTGAACGACGTCGGTCGCACCGGTACGAAAGCCAGCTTCACAATAGGCGAGATAGAAATGCCACAGACGCCGGAATCGCTCGTCGAAACCCAATTGGCGGATCTCACTCCAGGCACTATCGAAACCGTCCCGCCAGTGTCTGATCGTCTGGGCGTAATCGGGACCGAATTCAAATCGATCCGTCACGCTTAGTCCGGCGCGACCAAACGTCTCCTCGAGAGCCGTTTTGCTCGGCAGCATTCCGCCTGGAAAAATGTATTTCTGGATAAAATCGGGCGTTTTGCGGTAACCGTCGAATCGCGACTCGTCGATCGTAATGACCTGGAGCGCGGCAACGCCGCCTGGCCGCAACAGCCGCCGCAGCTGCGACGCGTAGGTATCCCAGTACGCTTCGCCGACAGCTTCGAACATTTCAATCGACACGATGCGATCGAAACGGCCATCGAGATCGCGGTAGTCGCAGAAATTTACCTGCGCCCGATCACTAAGACCCGCATGCGCGATCCGATCTTGCGCGTAACGGCACTGTTCCCGTGAAATCGAAACGCCGGTGACGTCCGCGCCGCGTCTCGCGACGTGTTCCATGAACCCTCCCCACCCGCAGCCGATTTCGAGCACGTGATCGCCAGGCGTGATCCCCGCCAAGTCCGCGAGACGAGCGTATTTTCGCTCTTGCGCGTCGGCGAGCGATTCATCGGGGTGGCTGAAAATCCCGGCCGAGTACGTCATCGACGGATCAAGCCAGTGTGCATAGAACGCGTTACCGAGATCGTAGTGGTAAGCAATGTTCCGGCGTGCCTGTCGAGGCGAATTAGCACGCAGGTGATGCTGCAGTTTCGCGTTGAGGCGAGCGAAAACGCCGAGACCGGGTATTGCCCCGCGATCCGCATCGTCGTTGCGGGCGGCAAAGTGCAGGAAGCTCGTCAGTGAGTCCGTATCCCAGTCTCCGGCGAGATACGACTCGGCGAATCCGATCGATCCACCCGTCGCCAGCGCCCACAACGGCTTGAGATTATGTAGACGTAAGTGCGCGTCCGGACCCGGTGCGTCCGATCCGGTGTAACGCAACACTTCGCCGTCCGGCATGTCGATCGCTAGTGTTCCCGCGCGAACCAGACGTCCGATCCGTTCAAGCGCGATGCGGGTGAAAGACGGTATAAAGCGCGGCGCGGCGGCCGCAGAAGGCGTTTGTTTCATAATTCTGTTCCGATGGATGTCTGTCGTCGCGTCGTCGTGTGGCGGACCAACGGGAAGCCACGCAGCCAAAGTCTCAAGGCTTCGTAATGGATGCCGGCCACGACCTTGCCGGTCGCCACGGGATGCGTGAGCGCGAGTTTGCGTATTGCTGCCGCCCCGAATGGCTGATGGCTGCCAGTAAAGCCAGCGTGCAGCTGCCGCTCTCCGCCCGCGAAATAATCGATGCCGATGCGCATGCGGTCGTCGGACGAGTCGACGAGAAATTCATAGTGCCCTTGCAGATCGAAAAACGGCGAAACGAACATGGCCTTGTCACAGCGCTGACGGATCGCGCCCCGGGTGGACTCGACCGGCGCCACGTACGCAATGCGTTCGCCGAACGTACTATTGACTTCATAGATCATCGCGCCAGTGGAACCATCGCTACGGCAACAAAACACGACGCTGATAGGGTTGAAAACGTAACCGAACATGCGCGGCATCGTGAGCATGCGGAAGCGCCAGTCGTCGCCGCCGCAACCCGCTTCATGCAGAGCATCAATAAGCCAACCGCACAGCGTCCTAGGATCGCCCGTCCCGTGATCGGTGTCGCGAAAACTGAACCAAGCCCGCCTGTTGACGCCAAAAAGACGCGATACCTGATCGAGTTCGCTCAGTTCATCGAGGTCGAGCAGCAAATAGAACGTCTTATAACGAAACGCGTGCCCACGCCCGGTGAAGCGGCGATGATAGACCTCGCCCGTGTAAATCGCGGAATTCATGCACTCAGCGCCGCGCGCGGCTGGATCTGGGGCTTGTCATAACTATGCGGCAGGCGCGTATAAGGGCCGACGTTCGCCCACGGACGCGTGCAGCCGAGCTGTTCAGCGACCCACAATCCCGATTGCAGCGCGTCCTCGTGAAAACCGTGACCGAAATAGCTGCCGCAGAACCAGGTCCGTTGTCGACCCTGGAGCGCGATCGATTGCTCCTGCTGATGCGAAGTTGCGGCAGTAAAGATCGGATGCTCATAAGCGTACCGCCCGTGCGTCAGTATGCCGGCCGGGTCGCGTGTCGGATTCAAGGTGACGAACAACTGGCGATCGGTTTTTAAGGGCTGCAATCTGTTCATCCAGTAGCTCACGCAGAGCGGCGTGGTGTCTTGCGTTTGCTCACCTTGCAGGTAGTTCCAGCTCGACCACGCTGCCCGCCGGCGCGGCATCAAGCGCTGATCTTCGTGCAGATAAGCCGTATTTCGGCTGTATTCGAACGCACCGAGTATTGACCGCTCCGCCGCCGTTGCATCGCCGAGCAGCGCCAAAGCCTGGTCCGCGTGCGTCGCGATCACGACGTCGTCGTAGCGTTCTGCATGACCAGTGCCATCGACGAGCGTCACCCCGCCGGCGTCACGTGTGATCGTATTGATCGGCGTGCCTGCGCGAACGGTCATCACCGCATCATCAACGAGTCGGGACACGTATTCGCGACTACCGTCGCATACGGTTCTCCATTGCGGCCGGCGGCCGAGGTCGAGCAGACCGTGATTATCAAAAAAACGAATGAATGCATCGGCCGGGTACTGTGCAATATCCCGCCGCGATGCGGACCAGATCGCAGACGCCATCGGGATAAGATGATCGTCAATAAATGCATCGGAATACGCTTCGCGGTGCAGCAGATCCTGCACTGTAAGCTGCGCTGCATCGGACTCCAGGTAGCCTGGCGCGGCAGCGTAGAAGCGTCTGATATCACGCAGCATGCGCCAGAATCGGAGACTGATGGCGTTGCGCGGCTGCGCAAAGACGCCGGCGAGATCCGAGCCCGAATACTCCACCCGTCCGTCGTCGAGCGACACGCCAAACGACATATCACTCTCGGCGGTGGCGACACCCAGGGTGTCGAACAGCGCAATGAGATTGGGATAGTTACGAACGTTATAGACAATAAAGCCGGTATCGACCGCGACGGCCCGCCCGTTATCATCAATCTCGACGGTGTTCGCGTGCCCACCAAGTCGCCCGTTGCTATCGTATAGGGTAACGTCGTGAAGTCGCGACAACGACCAGGCCGCACCGAGTCCGGCGATTCCGCCGCCGACAACGGCTATTTTCTTTACGGGGATGGGGTCGTTTGACATGCGCAAGTGCTCCCGAGAAAGATTCGTCAAGAAGGGGTACGCTCCGCCGGGCCGGATGGATCACGGCGGTGGGTGATCCGATTCGGGGCCAGCGGCGTATCGGGAGGTATGCTTGCTCTAATGTCCGATGAACGCATGAAAATGCCTGATAACGTGATACCCCTGACGGTCGGTGACGACACCGGCGTTGACGCCATGCGCCGCGCCGAGACGCTCCTGCTCGTTAAAGTGCGGGACACCGGGGATCGGCAGGCCTATAAGGAATTGTTCGACGCATTCACGCCGCGACTACGTGCCTATGCCCGGAACCACGGTTGCGAGGCTGGGGCGGCTGAGAACGTAGTCCAGGACGTGATGGTCACGGCGTGGACACGGGCGCGTCTATTCGATCCGGACAAAGCCTCTGCGCGCACCTGGATATATACCCTCGTGCGAAACCGCCTCATAGACCAGCATCGCGCCGGTGAGCGTCGACAGCGAGCCTACGACGGCTACGCAACAACATATTCCGAGTCGATCAGCGACGTCGACAGTTCCGAGAAGGACCTGCGTAATTCGCGCTTAACCGCGTTACTTGTCGAGCTGCCCCAAGAGCAGAGACAAGCCGTTTTGATGGCTCATATCGAAGGTAAGTCGCACCGCGAAATTGCCGAAGAACTGAATGTGCCAGTGGGTACGATCAAATCGCGCACCCGCCTCGCGCTGCAGCGACTTCGCAAAGTAATGGAGGATCCGGCATGAGCGCGATCCATCACCCAAGCACGGCCTGGTTGCTCGATTACGCAACGGGGAATGCACCGCCGCTGTTCGAGACCGTAATTCGCGCGCACGTTGGCGCCTGCGCAGATTGTCGCCACGAGATCGCCTTCGCGGAAAACCTCGGCGGCGAACTCATCGCATCCGGAAGCGCCAATTCGACGGGCACGCTGAGCGCGCAGGACATCTGTGACCGGTATGAACAACAGGACGATGCAGGTACACCGTTTTCACGCGCCGACGAAGTCGCGTTGAATGGCGGCATCGAACAATTCGTCGCGACATACCTCAACAGAAGCGTGGACGCACTACCGTGGAAAAGCCTTGGCGGTGGCCTCAAAATCTGCCGGCTCGCTGAAGAGCACGGCGCCCACATGTGGATGTTGCGAGGGCAAGCCGGCACCGTACTGCCCGAACATACGCACGGCGGCAGTGAGCTGACCCTGGTACTCAAAGGTTCTTATTTCTGTGGCTCGGATATTTTCCACGCCGGTGATATCGAAGATGCCGACGAGGATACCGAACACCAACCTGTGATCACGCGGGACGGCGAATGTATATGCCTCGCAGTGACGGAGGGGAATCTCCGCTTCAAAAAACTTCTGCCACGACTGGCGCAGCCATTTATCGGTATTTGACACCCACAGCGATCTCGGCTTTTGGCCCTGCGTACGTGTTAAGAATGGCTTTGGAGTGTTGCTCCGAAACCAGGCCGTGTGGTTACCGGTCAAGTACTCGGTCGCAGGCAAGTGTTCGCCGAATGCATGCACCAGTAGCATACGGGTGGCGTCAACGCGGCGGCCGCAGTTATGAGCACATTGCCCACGGCGAAATAAATCGAATAAAGACGCATGCGTATTTTCGGCATGCATCGAATATTAACTAGCCACTGGCGGGTTTACGCGAGCACTACGACACTGCACGTTTTATGAATTAGTCTATGTCCGTCGGGGGCCGAGCTTTTTCTGCCGGACAGTCGCTGCTCGCCCCGCGCTTAGCCCGAATTATAAAGTTTGAAGTCCTGGGAAGAACCGGCGCGATTCAAGGCGGTGCGATGTCGGAACGAGAAATCTATCTCAACCACGCGGGTACAAGTTGGCCGAAACCGCAGGTCTGCGTATTCCGGCCGAAGCCGATCACCCATTCCGGCGCAAGCCGATCACCCATTCCAGCCGAAGCCGATCACCATTTCCAGCGCAAGCCGATCACTGATTCCAGCTGAAGCCGATCACTTTTCGGTCTTTGCCGGAATGTGGTTTGGCCGTTGAGGGAGCGCTAGCAAACGCAGGATAACAACCCGCCATGGGATGCTGGACGTTTTTTCGTCCAGAGGAAGCCCGATGGCTTATACGAGGTTATCCATGCGCAAACTACGCGATATTCTACGGCTGCATTTTGCCGCCGCCTTAAGCAACCGAGCGATTGCCCGTGCCATCGGGGTATCGGCCTCGACGGTCAGTGATTGTCTGGTCCGGGCACGTGCCGCGGGGATCGGCTGGCCGCTGCCGGAGAGCCTGAGCGACACGGCGCTCGATGAGGCGCTGTACGGTCCACGCGTCAGCCGGCAAGCCTGCGCCCCGGCAACGCTAGCGGATTATGCCGAGGTCCACCGTGAACTGCGGCGCAAAGGCGTGACCCTGATGCTGCTGTGGACTGAGTACTGAGTACAAGGCGCTCAATCCCGACGGCCTGATGTACGCCGCGTTCTGCGCGCGCTACCGCGCCTGGCGAGGACATCTCGATGTCGTCATGCGCCAGACACATCTCGCCGGCGATAAGTTATTTGTCGACTATGCCGGCCACACCATGCCGGTGATTGACCGTACGACCGGTGAAGTGCGCCAAGTGCAAATCTTTGTCGCTGTCCTCGGTGCGTCCAACTACACCTATGCGGAAGCGACATGGACGCAATCTCTGCCCGATTGGATTGGTGCTCATACGCGCGCCTTCGCTTTCTTGGGTGGCGTACCCAATATCGTCATCCCCGACAACCTCAAAAGCGGCGTCACCCGGGCGCATCGTTATGATCCCGATCTAAATCCCACCTACCAGGACATGGCTGCCCATTACGGCGTCGCCGTGGTGCCCACCCGAGTGCGTAAGCCGCAGGACAAAGCCAAAGTCGAAGTGGGCGTCCAAATCGTCGAGCGCACCCTCCTCGCGGTCCTGCGCAATCGGCAGTTCTTCTCACTCGCCGAGCTTAACGACGCCATCGCCGAGTTGCTCTCCCGACTCAATCAACGCCCCTTCAAGAAACTACCCGGCTCACGCCACAGCCAGTTCGACGCACTTGACCGCCCGACTCTGAAACCGTTGCCCACCAGCCGTGCGTTGCGACAGCTGTCATGCCGAGCACCTGGTCGCCTTCAGCTGTAAACGTCGGGGTTTTTGCCCAAGCTGCGGCGCCCGGCGCATGGCCGAGAGTGCCGCGCTGCTAGTCGACGAGGTGTTTCCCGAGCAGCTGGTGCGCCAATGGGTGCTGAGCGTCCCGTACCCGTTACGCTTCCTGTTTGCCAGCCGCCCTGAAGTGATGGGCCGAGTGCTGGGCATCGTCTACCGCTGCATCGCCACGCACCTGATCAAAAAGGCCGGCTTTTCCCGCAAGATGGCCCAGACCGGAGCGGTCACCCTGATCCAGCGCTTCGGCAGCGTGCTGAACCTGAACGTCCATTTCCACATGCTGTTTCTGGATGGGGTGTAGGTCGAGCGTCGGGATGGTTCGCTGCGTTTCCGCTGGGTGAAAGAACCGACCAGTGCCGAGTTGGCCCGGCTGACCCAAACATTGGCATTGCGCATCGGCCGCTACCTCGAACGCCAGGGATTGTTGGAACGCGATGCGGACAATAGCTATCTGGCTCGCGATGACCTTGAGGCCGGGCCGATGGAACAACTCCTGGGTTCGTCGATCACCTATCGGATTGCCGTCGGGCCGCAGCAGGGTCGCAAAGTGTTCACGCTGCGAGAGGCTGGCGGCGTGGGACGAGCCCTTCGATGACGGGGTCGGTAAGGTCGCTGGATTCTCCTTGCACGCCGGCGTGGCGGCGCGGGCGGTTCAACGCCAGAAGCTCGAGCGGCTGTGCCGCTACATCAGTCGGCCGACCATTGCGGAGCAGCGTCTATCGTGTGACCGGGCGGTAGCGGCGATTCAGTGCTCATGCTTCATCTCGATTGGTGGGGTGATGGGCTGATGGTTATCAATAGACACACAAAAATAGTGTTTGTCCCAGCGCTGGCGGTTGGCGCCTTCACCAACCACAACAACCCCAAATAGAAAAGTATGAGTATAAGACGAATAAACGCCGCTTCTGCCAATTCCGTCGGGTGACTCTAGCTAACGCAGCAGCGGTCAAGCGCTGGTTCGAGTGGGTGTTGGCTGCAACCGAGTTCATCGGGCGCGAGAATTTGCACCTTTCGGCACAGAACATCTGCTTGTTTCAAGTCGGCGGCCGCCGTCTGCGTCTGTCGAACCAACACCATCGGCTACCACGAAGCGGACGAAGGGATCTGCCAATGTCCGCGCGTCGTATCCAACAACAAAAACACAATGCCCGCTCGTTGCAGCGAGAGCGAACTTGTCGGTCTAGTGAAAAGAAATCTAACGAATGCCTTATGATGCGGCGATGATTTCGCTGCGTCGCGCCAACTCGACCGACTTGGATTTTCTTACCGAATTCACGTTGGCGCCGAGTGGGCCCAAGCTCGAAGCACTGCTTGAGCGTAGTGAGGTGCAGATTGTTACAGCTGATCACACGCCCGTCGGATTCTTATCGTTTTCTATCTTGTGGGGAACACTGCCGTTCCTTGAGTTCATTGAGATCCTGGTGTCCCAGCGCGGCCGCAAGATCGGTGCAACTTCGGTTAGGGCCTGGGAGCAGGAAATGAGGGGCAGGGGCTTCGACCTTGTGCTGGTTTCAACCAGTGCGGACAGCAACGCACAACATTTCTGGCGCAAGATGGGCTACGTTGATTGCGGCGCGCTGACTGTGCGCGGCAAAGCTGCAGAGGTCTTTTTAAAGCGGCCAATTTAATCGAGTGCTACAGCCACGATGTTCTCGAGGTCAGACAAAATTCCAAGCTAAGCGGACACTAGATTCGCCGACTTGTCGGGCTCTCACCGGCCAAGTTCGGACATGCGCGAGCTTAAACGAGAAGACTTAATACCGAACTTTATACATGCGGCGGTCAATGACGACCAGGCGCTCTACGCTCCACTGTGTTGTTACACATCGTACTCGATCCGAAAATTACCTTATTACAAATAAGAACTGTCGCTATTCGGTATTTTTTTCCAATGCATCAGTCGGGTGAGTTGGTCCGATCCCTGAAATCCTGCCAAACTCAATTAGCCAGGTTGATCAGGGTCTCGAGGTCGCGCCGCATCCCCTTGAGTTTCTTATCGAGTCGAATCGATTGCTTCGCATCGCGTAGATTGACCGTATCGGCAATGAGGCCGTTGATGACATGCAGATTATGCGCAAAGCGCTTGGCGTATTCGCCAGAACGCTGCCCATCTCGCGCGGCCAACGCTTCGACAACTGACGTTTGCCATCCGGGCTCGCGCTTGAGCAATTCCTGTAGGCGTATGAGCCAAGCACGCCGGTCCTCGAGCCAGGCATGATCGAAGCGCTGCAGAGATCCAGCACTGACGAATAGAATGTCTTTTTGCTGCGGCGAAAGCCTGCCCAAAAATTCGCTCAGATTATCCTGCAGGCTTTCGAAAAGATCATCCGCATACTCGGCCTCACTACGAGAGAGATATTCCTTTTCGTGGTCGGCTTGTTTGTCCCACAGCGCCTCGATGAAGTCTGCCATCTGTGCTTCAGACAACTCATCGCCGAGACCCAAGGCTATCGGCAGGATTCGGTTCTCGATGCGTTGCCAGGCAATAAGCAAAAAATTCGCCCAAATTTGCACGGTGCCTGTGTCTACTGGTTGCTCAAGATCACGCTCGATTCGATCGAGGATACGGATGTAGGATTCGAGTTCGTCGTTGCGGTGCCAATCGAGTAGAACGCGAAGCTGCACTTTGAATTCGCTATTCTGTGCGCGGTTGAGGTCGACATAGTCGCCGACATGCCACGGGATCAGCCAGTCGAGCCTGTTATACATGAACGTATTGCTGCACCCGACGAGGATCGCGAGATACAGAAGAGCCAGCCAGCGGTGGGTTCTTCTACTAAACATAGTCCGGACCTATCCTACATGCCAGGCCGGATAAACGCTCAGTTCCAGTGCTGCGGAAACCTTGGTGCCGGTGCCGAGATCGAGGAATTGATGCGGGCGCTTAGTCTGCGTCCGTACTTCTGCGAGGCTCACTGCATGCGCCCAAGCGCGCTTCGCGCGTCCATTGCATCGTTTGGAAGCATAATCAGCGCGCCGAGCGCCAAACGGAAAAAGCGGCCCGCGCCGCGAGCCCTTTCAGATCGGCAAGAATTCAAGGCGTCGCATCTGACGAGTCTTTTGGGACTGGTTGTCGCTTCGGTCAGTTAGCGCTTTATAGCCGCGGCAATACGCGTCCATTCACTACGCCAAAAACTGACATTCGCGATCGCGATGCTGATCGACTTGAACGGCCACAAGCAGCCATGCGCCAACTAGAAAGGCGCTTACAAAAAAAACCGCCGAAGCGGGTCTACTGATGGCGACTCTTGCTAAGATGGTGTCTCGAAGCGACTTCTTAAAAGCCAATCCTCGCGTCCACCGCTTTCAACAGGCAGACTCATCACTGTTCTAGTGGTGAATTGATATGCACGCAAAGCCCAATCTGCCCATCAAGATCTGCAAAACCTGCGAGCGAGCCTTCACTTGGCGGAAAAAGTGGGCGCGCGACTGGAATTTGGTGAAATACTGCTCGAAGCGCTGTCGTGGTGACAGGAACACGCTATCAACACGGCACGCCGTGCGCCCAGACAAGGAACTCCGTGATGCCTGAGGGACCCGAGATTCGGCTGGCAGCCGACAAAATTGCACGCGTGCTGATCGGAGAGCCATTGCGCAAGGTGATACTGACGCCACCGCTAATTCAGGATTATGAAGAGGTCCTGCGAGGAGCAACGGTCACAGCCGTCGACACGCGCGGCAAAGCGATGCTGACACACTTCGATAATGGCCTGGTGATGTACAGCCACAATCAGCTGTATGGACGCTGGTATACGAGCAAACTGCCCAAATTACCGAAAACCACGCGCAGTCTCAGGGTTGCTTTCGACACCGACAGTCATACGGCAAGGCTCTACTCGGCAACCGATATCGACATTCTTGAACGTGACAAGCTGGCACAACATCCGTTTCTACGCGCTATCGGGCCTGATGTTCTGGATAAGAAGACCACAGCAGCCAAGATCCTCAAGCGTCTCAAGTCGGATCGATTTTCGGGCCGTGCCTTTGGCAATCTGTATCTTGACCAGCACTTCCTGGCAGGAATCGGCAATTATCTGCGCTCGGAGATTCTTTGGTGCGCCGGGGTTTTTCCTACCAGCCGGCCAAGAGATCTCGGCGACGAGCGTCTCAAGAAACTTGCTGGCGAAACACTGAAGATCAGCCGCCGCTCCTACAAAACTCGCGGGATCACTGTTACGCCCAGTCTTGCGAAGCGACTAAGGAACAGTGGCACACGTTATGCGGACTATCGACACTTCGTGTTTACCCCCGACGGCCAACCCTGCTACGTGTGCGGTTCCAGCGTTGAACGGACGGATGTCGGCAGTCGCAAGCTGTTCTATTGTCCGACATGTCAGCAGCGATGACGCCTCAAGCCGATCACTGATCCTTGAATATAAGACGAACAAACGCCCTTTATCGCGATCCCGTCGAACACCGCCGGTTCATCAAACCGTCGTCAACCGACACTTCGACACGGCGTTGGCCTGAATTGCGCGCCCGAGCCGAAAGAAAGTCCGCACGTCGGCGCAATTTTTCGGCGTTTTTCTTGGTTAACACGACAGCGTCCGTGCAGCCTCTTCGAGGTCGCCGCACGGCTGCTTGGTCGATACGTCTTAGCCGAATAAGCGGCCTCGGGGTGTATCTCGAGACGGAGGCGAATGCATAATCATTGTGGAGTCTCTGCGCTCTAGGTGAAGGAGGCTCTTCTCAATCACCACGGGAGCTTCGATGCAGGCGATGAGCTTGGCGTGGCCGCAGCAGCAGTTGCAGATGTCGACGTTGAGGTTGAACATCCGCTCCAGGTCCGGTGTCCACGCCGAGGTTGAATGCATATGGCTTGATTGTAAGAACGCAGTACGCTTCCGGGCACTAGCAAGTTCGAGGTCTATCAGGGGGCTTGTGCAATGGCCTTGAAGAAGAGGTTAGGATAGTCGTCCGGACCGCGCGGGGAGACGCGCTCTAACTGGGCTTGTGCGAAAAATTGTGTCGAGACGCGCTCGGAGCGAACCCAGGCGCCGCCAATGCCCTGCTGCCGTACGGCGTCGAATACAGCAGTCATAAGTGCGTTACCAACACCCTGATTCTGGATAATCGGTAACACATAGAGCCCGTGCAACAGCGCCGCGCCCTGATCGTGGCGTAGATCAAAGAGCGCCACGCCGATTGGGTGGCCAAGTCGCTCACAGACAAACACATCGAATTGAGTGAGATCGGTCGCGTCGTAACACAGCACAGGTACCGACAATCGCTTCACGCGTTCCGCCATCGGCCAGCTCATCACCGCAGAGCTGACTATGCGGTTGATGGCCGGTAGATCAGCAGCAGTGCCTTTGCTGAACAGCAGGTTGCTAGTCTTTGCCAGCCTCATCTTTCTGCATTTTCCTGAATTCGAGTATGGTAAGGACAACAGCGATGGACATCATGCTGAAGACAAACGCGGCCATGTATATCAGGTCTGGCATTATTGCTTTCTCCCCATCAGTGCTGACAGCTTGAAGTAGATGCCAAACGCGAGAATCGAGGGCACCCAGATTGCGGTGAAGATGGCCTGTTCGCGATCTCCCATGACGAACCACATGTAAGCGGAAATCACAAAAGACACGCCGACTGCCAGGAGCAGAAAGAAGTCAGAAGTTTTGAACACGGTTATTCCTTCTCATTTAGGTTTACTAGATTCCAGTCGGTTAGCCCGTAGAGCACGGCGCTGACGAGACAAGCGCTGATCGTGACTGTGGCCATGACGCGCAGACCCGTCACGTTACCGAATTGAAGAAAGTCGATTGAAATAATGCCGACGAGCATCGCCGTTAGTATGAGGACGCCACAAAACGCTATGCCGTTGCTGGCCCATCGCATGTAAAAAATGGTCTTCATAGACATAGTACGTCCAGGACCAGTAGTTAGATCACCGAGTGCGCCGGTACCCTGAAATGAAGGGTTTGATCGTCGCGCCAGGTCTTGGCAATTGTGCTTTAGTGGTTCTCATTGTCTAAAACCTGATCCAAAGGCGGCGCTCCTGCGTACAAGGTGCAGTAAGAAACTAAAGAAATGAGGAAAAAAAATGGCTTCTGCAATCGAGACAGCTCTTAGATCAACTGAAACTAGCGTGGCAATGCTGAAAGTGCTCGCTGAAAATAGTTTCGATTCCATCCTGGTAACTGATGCGACAGCCAGAGGGAAAATCATTTACGCAAATAAGGCTTTTAAAAAGCTTACCGGTCACGATCCTGCTGAAGTTGTTGGGAAAACACCTCGAATTTTACAAGGCGGGGGCACTGATAAAAAAGTAATCGAGCGTCTGTCTAAAGCACTTCAAAATGGACGGAAATTCGAAGGAAAAGCCATCAATTACAAGAAAGACGGCACGCCGTTCATCATGTACTGGCGAGTGCTGCCAATCAAAATAGGCAAAAAGATTGAAGCCTGGGTTGCTATTCAGAGAGAAGGGTCTGTTATTTGACCCCTACATCCTTGACCCGTCACCACTATGTCATCAAGTTATGGTTAGGACATTAATTCCCAGGGCTGCACAGTTTGCATCTAAATGCTGATGCCCGCCTAGGACTTTAAGGCAAGGTCATTTTATGGCGTTTGAATAGCCTCCTGCATCCGGAATAGATCTCTAAAAGGTTTACCACGAACTATTTCACACGTCTCAGAATTTATCTGTGAAGATTCGGGGTCGGGTCAGGCTTTTTCGCAACGACATCGGAAGATAGGACGAATGAAGGCCCTTTCTCGCGAACGCCGCGAGGATCGCCGGCTCATCAAGCCGTCGTCAACCGGCACTTCGACGCGGCGTTTTCCTTGCTCAAGACAACAGCACCCCTGCTGAGATTGAGCGCGCTTCCTAACCGCTGGATCAACGTCACAGCACCGTTGCGGGCTGTCGTGCCGGAAAATCCGGCCTTTATGTGCAGGGATGCGCGAGAGCGGCCTTGCTCCAATGAGCAGCAATGGTTCGGTATACGATCCCAAGTGCCTGGCCCGTGACCGCCGGGCGGCTGGCAAACAAAAAACGCAATGGATTTGGAAAGCTCAATACCCATTGGCGCATCGGCTGTTCGGCAAAGACCTCGTCCACCAGCAGCGCAGCACGCTCTGCTTTGACTTCCTGCGTCCTGCAGTCGTCGGCCATGCGTCCGGCGCCGCAACTGGCGCAAAAACCGCGCCGTTTACAGCTGAACGTCACGAGGTGCTCGGCATGGCATCTCTTGCACCGGCATTGCTTACGATCCGAATTGGGTCTGGGTACGTATCCTAGTCGTGGTTTAATTTTTTTGCTGAATAGCTGATGAACATTGCAGTCGTTTTTGCCGGCTTAAGCAGCAGAGCGGTCTCACTCGGAGCACTGTACGTTCTGATCGAGCTCAGTACGGCTTACTGGCAGCCGCAGCGCGCCGGAGAACGTTGGAAAGCGATCATCGCCCTGGAAAAACTCGAATATTTCGCGCCAGTATTCAAATGGCTGATGCCACTGTTTGCTCTGCTGGCATTGGTCCAGTTTTTTATCGCCGTGAGCCGGCCGCTCGTTGCCCTCGGGCTCAACTGAGGCCCGCGCAGGAACCGCGGGCGCCAGGCGCTGTTGGTGTTACCCGCCGGTAGCCGGGGTTCGGACCAATACATTTTACTGAACCACCTACGGATTATCGCCAAATACCGCGTAGAAAAAGTGCTTAGGTCGCGCTACGCCCGACGTTTTTCTGATTTTAGATAACTTGCCTACGAACCTGCCCTCTTAAAGCTTGACTTGATGGTTCTTAATTTAAACCTAAGCGCAGCGGCAAACACCAATTTTAAAATCTGGTCTAAAATTTCAAGCAGATAACTTGGTCCGACCCCAGAACACTTGGAACCCCAGAGCCCTTGACCCCAGCACCCTTGATTTTGTCCGGCGTCGCGTTACGCGAACTTGGCCCGAGCCTCGGCCGGCTCCTTCACCAATGGCGTATCGCGTCGCTACGTAACCAGGTTGCATGGGAAAAGGTATGACCCACGATCCGACAGTAGACGCGCGTGAGGTCGATTTCTATACGCGCATGGCAGAAACCTGGTGGGACGAGACGGGACCGTTCTGGCCGCTGCACAAGCTGAACGCACTGCGCAGCGCTTACATACGCGACAAGATTTGCGCTCATTTTGGGCGTGACCCTGGCGACCAGCAACCGTTGAGCGGACTGCGCGTTGTCGACGTCGGCTGTGGTGGCGGTATCCTGTCCGAGTCCATGGCGAAACTCGGCGCGGATGTTACGGGCATCGACGTGGTGGAGAAGAACATCGCAATCGCAAGCCTGCACGCCCGGCAGAGTAATCAGCCAATCGATTATCGCTTGTGCACAGCGCATGAACTAACCAGCGAGGGCAGAAGCTTTGACGTAGTTTTGAACATGGAGGTCGTCGAGCACGTCGCCGATGTATCTGCTTTCATGGCGGACTGTACGCGGCTGACAGCAAGCAACGGCGTCATGTTTGTAGCGACAATCAACCGTACTGCCAAAGCCTGGCTGTTCGCCATAGTAGGCGCGGAATACATCTTGCGCTGGCTGCCCCGCGGCACGCACCGCTGGCAGCTTTTCCAGACGCCGGCTGAATTAGCAAGGCTTCTCGCCCACGGCGGCTTGTTCGTGTTGGAGATCGTCGGCGTAGCGGCAAACCCTTTCAAACGCAGCCTGGGCATGAGCCGCTCAACGGCGGTTAATTACATGATGTTCTGCGCGCGATAAACAGTGAGAACTGCCCGCCATGCTCGTGATTCTCGGTAACCAGCTGTTCTCCCCTCGACATCTGCCGGTGGCGAAAGACACGCCCGTGTTCATGGCAGAAGACCGGGGTCTGTGCACCTATGTGAGGCATCATCAGCAAAAGATCGTGCTATTTCTTGCAGCGATGCGAGCCTATGCCGATGAGCTAGAGAGCGCGGGCTACCGGGTCACGTATCATCGGCTCGAATCGTCGGACACGGAAAGTTACGAGCAAAAGCTCGGTGCAGCCCTGAAAGCGCAGGGTGCAACACGCATTCGGCACTTCGAAATCGAAGACAAGCCAATGGAAGACAGGCTTGCCGAATTCGCGCAACAAAAAGGCATGGACAGGGATGAGCTGCCGTCACCAATGTTCACCTGTTCGAGAGACACGTTCAAAGCCTTCGCCGACAACAAGTCGCGCTTGCGGATGGGCGATTTTTACAAGCAGCAACGCCGCCGCCTCAACGTTCTGCTTGACGCGGAGGCAGAGCCGCTAGGCGGTCAATGGAGCTTCGACGCTGATAATCGCAAGAAGCTGCCGCGCAACGTCGAGCCTCCAACCATTGCATGGACGACACCGGGCACCCATGACAGAGACGTTATCGAACTGGTGCAACGCGAGTTCAACGATCACCCCGGCGACGCGACAGAGTTCGCCTGGCCGACGACGCGCGCCCAGGCGCGCGAGTGGCTCAAGGATTTCGTTGCCAACCGGCTGGACGATTTCGGACCCTATGAAGACGCCATCAGCTCGAGCTCGGAGACGGTCTTCCACAGCGCGCTGAGTCCTTGCCTGAACCTGGGCCTACTGACTCCGCAGGAAGTGATCGATGCCGCGCTCACCCGTATCGACGCCGTACCGCTGCAAAGCCTGGAAGGATTCGTTCGCCAGGTTATCGGCTGGCGCGAATTTGTACGCGGTATCTACCGGCATTACAGCGAACAGCAGGAAAGCAGCAATTTCTGGGCACACGAACGCGATATGTCTGCCGCCTGGCACAACGGCACCACCGGCATCCCGCCCCTTGATGATGCAATTCGCAGTGCACAGCGGCTGGGCTGGACACATCACATTCCGCGCCTGATGGTCATTGCAAACCTGATGACGCTTTGCGAAATTCACCCGACGGGCGCCCATCGCTGGTTCATGGAGATGTTCGTTGATTCCTCGGAATGGGTGATGGGCCCAAACGTCTACGGCATGGGGCTGTTCAGCGATGGCGGCATCTTTGCCACGAAGCCCTATATTTGTGGATCGAACTACCTGCTGAAGATGAGCGATTACAAGAAGGGGCCGTGGTGCGACGTTGTCGACGGTCTCTATTGGCGCTTCATCGACAAGCACCGCGAGTTTTTCAGCGGCAACCCGCGCCTTGCACTGATGCCGAGGGCACTCGACCGTCTGGACAGCAGCCGGCGAAAGCGTATCTTCGCCGCGGCCGAAGCCTTCCTTGAGCAACACACAGTTGCGTCGTCCCGGCTTTGCGCTTCCTGCGCACACGCAGCGATTGATTTACGCCGAGGTTTCTGATGCGCACGGGGAATTTCATCGGCCAGCGCGTCGTCGCCGAATTGCTCCAGCAACGCGTCAACGAATTGAGCGCTACCTAAGAACACGCCGTTGTTTAGTTCGTCCCAGGGTGACGGCGAACCGATCCCGGCCGTGACAAATTTCGCGTAGTTTTGAACTGCCTGATGACGCTTTTTGCCGAATAACTTCAGTGTCGAATCGATCGAAGACCATGTTGCCGCTGGCCGAATAGAAACCATTTCTTGATAGCTGCTCCATGGCCATGCATCTGCTGTACTCACCATGCCCGCCCGCACCGGGTTAAGCACCACATATCTCAACAATTCACGAAAGTAGGCTTCTTTGTCGACATGAATTGCGATGTAACGCCCCTGAAACACATGGCCAACTAATTGATGCTGGCGATTAAAATAAATCGCGTACTTACCGTTTAGCTGATACATTGCTTCGGGCAAATTTGGCAGCGGCGTCTCGACTAATAAGTGGTAGTGATCGCTCATTTGGCACCAGGCGTAGATCCGCCAGGAAAATCGCGCGACGACCTCGCCCAGTATTTGGTTGAATCGGATCCGATCGTCATCCGTACGGTAAATGTCGCCGCGCCGATTGCCTCGTGCAGTAATGTGATAGAGCGCACCGGGGTACGCTAAGCGAAGAGGTCGAGACATGCGGAATCCTTTCCTTGTGTCTGAGGGTAACATTTTTAGCCAACGCGAAAGTTTACTACGTCCTGTTGGATTTTCTCGCGGGACGGCAAAAGGCAAGACCTGACACGTAACACGATCATCCTCAGCGTTGGTCTACGACCGCGCGGGGTCCGCGCTGCCGTGAACTCAGCTCATGCGATCGCGATAATCCCAGGATGTGATCCATTCGGGCATGAGCTTGATCGTAAGTTCAGTTGCGCGGCGCGAGAGGAGCCAGCTGGCGAGGCTGGAGTCGCGGTCAATGCCATAACGGTCGAGCAGCCTCGGCAGTACGTCGACTTCGGCGGCCGCCAGCAGGTTGGCCGTGCCGCGGCCGCGCACGCCGAAGTAGGGCGGGCTGTCGCCGGCGATTTCGAATCCGACGCGCGAATTGTTGGACAACCAGTGGTGAACGCTGGCCCGTCGCTGCACGCTGAACCATAGCGCATCGTTGTCGTAGAGGTACCACAGCGAGCTGACGTGGGGAAATCCATCACCGGTCACACACGCGAGTCGGCAGGGGATGTTTGTTACGCTGAGAAACTCGTCGATAGCTGCCGCTTTCCAGGCGCTGCCGCGTGCGATTTCTGCTTGCTTCATCGTTGTTGTATCCACATTAAAATCTTTACCAGCGTGCTCGGTTCGACCAACTCACCACGGAATAGCGCTGCCATCCCAGGCTATGAAGCGGCCATTGTCCGCACTTTCCAGACGCTCGATGACGGCGAGCAATTGGCTCGCACAACGCTCGGTTGAAAATAGCTGCGCCTCGGGTACGCGCGCCTGAAACGGTTGCGACAAGGCTGTGTCGACGGTGCCGGGATGCAGCGCGATACAGATCACCCCGGCACAAGTGCGCCGCAGTTCGATGGCGAGATTGCGCGTAAACATGTTTAACGCGGCTTTTGATCCGCGGTATGCGTACCAGCCGCCCAGGCGATTGTCACCGATGCTGCCGACGCGTGCCGACAGGCTGGCCACCACGCTACGTGCATTGCGATCAAGAAATTGCGCAAAGTGTTTGGTGACAAGCAGCGGTCCGAGGGCGTTGACGGCAAAGGCATGCTGCATCTGGGCGGGATCGATCTCGGCGAGGCGGCGCTCGGGCTGCATGGATCCTTCGTGCAGGACGCCGGCGCAGTTGATTAACAGCGATAGCGTGCCGACCTTGCCGACCAGCTGATCGGCCGCGCGTGCGATCGAGAGCTCATCGCTGACATCCATCGTCAACAGCGAGACACGGCGTGGATGTGCCTGCGCGATTGCCTGCAGCGCACGCGAGCGCTGCGGGGCCCGGCACGTCGCAACGAGGTGGGGGTAAGACTCATCGGCGAGCAGGCGCTGCAGCAGCGCCAGCCCGATACCGCGACCAGCGCCCTGTACAAGGGCGGCGGAACAGGTTGCCGCGTTTGGACTTTTAACTGGCTGGTCTGTTGTCATAAGGGATATACGTGAGGATCGGACGATGGGATCTCGCGACAATGAACCTGACTATCTCGCGCGCTGCGCGCGGTGTCATGGGCCGCCTGGCAATGCCGCCGCGCTCAGCCAGGCCGATCCGCGTTGTTTGAATTCAGCGCGGCGTTTGTGCACTGCCCCGGTGTGACATTGCGGCGCCGCTTTTGCAACGTCCCGCCGTAGTTTACGTGTGTATTCTGCGCAGCTGTGCGGCGCTCGGCTTGCTAGCGTTGGCGTAGCGGGCTAAGTCAGACGCTGTATTAATCAACTCCCGCCGCGAGGTGTGGCGGCAGGCTGATACCCTCATGTGCCGCAACGTCGATCAGGGCATGCTCGAACAAACTCCGCGCGGCAGCGGTAGTTTGCCTGAGCTCGGCATGGAGGGTCGCATCATCCGCGTCACGATGCTCGCACTCGGTACTGTATTCCTCGAACTGGGTCAGCGTGCGGATAAGTTCGGCAAGGTGGTGTGGACACTCACACTGCACCGCTGAGGGCTGCATAGCGAGATCACGCAGTGTTGCATCGTCAAACAGGCGTGGCGCGGCGACGATAGCATCGTTTTGCGCTGCCGTGGGCGGCGGCAGCGCACGGCCCAGTTCGCGCACGAGCTGCTCGTGGCTGGCCGGCGCCCGCACCAGGATCACGCCTTCGGCCGCTAGGCGCTGCAGAAATGAGGCGGCGGCAAAAGCGTAAACCAGCACACAGCGTTTTGGGTTAGCACGGCGCATGACGCGCAACAGATTATCGACGCGGTCGTCGAGCAGCGCATCCATCTCCACAATCAAGGCTTCGGGACGCCGTTCGAACACGGCGGACTCAAAGGCTGACCAACTGCGTAGCTGCGCGAGGATTACAAGGTCCTGAACATCGTCACGTGCCGGGTCGAGGCTGGGCAGTGAATCGCTGTAGCCAAGCACCGATGCCACTGCCGGGCTCGGCTGTGTAGCTTCGTGAGTCTCCGTCAGTGCTTCAAGTTCGTCGCTGGCAAGAGTGGCCACAGAGCCGATGGCGTGGCCGTTTGAGACCAGGCTCTTGATCATCCTCAGACGGTCGACGTCGGCAGCACTGTATAGCCGCGCGTCGGAGGCGGTGCGTTGCGGTTCCACCACGCGGTAGCGCCGCTCCCACACGCGTAGCGTATCGACCGGGATCGCTGTCATGCGCGAGACGGCGCCAATGCGAAATCGCGAGGGTGTGCTGTGGCGTGTCGATTTTTTATCTTTCATGGCCTTGTTCTCTTTTGGTGTCCAGAGGCTCGCTCGGTGCCTGGCGCGCAACGACGCAAAGTTTATCGCGGTGAACGGCTAACGAACAGGACAAGTGCTTGACAAAGTTCTGTCGAGTGTCTACCTTTCGAACTGTTCAAAAAATAGACATCGAGAAAATCATGACACACACCAACCCGCAGTACATCGTTTCACTCGTCGCGATTGCGCCGATCACGCTCATTCTCATCTTAGCCGCCGTCACTGCGCTGTAAACGCGGGTCGATCGAGATAGTCAAAATTTGTACAGGAAATCACTATGGACAAAAAACACAGACACCCCGGTGCCAAGCTTGTTGCCCCGCTCGACCCGTCGCGACGTCGTGCGCTGATGCGGCTGGGCGCTGCAGGCATAGCGACCGCGGCACTCGCCGCCGGTCGCGTCCGCGACGCAGAAGCGGACACGGTACGGCTGACCGAGGATGACGCCCAGGCAAAGGCCCTGGCTTATGTACACGACGCCACGACCGTGGACGGCGCCCGTTATCCACAACGCAGCAGTGCCGACATGGTCTGCAGCAGCTGTCAGTTATTTAAAGGCGAGGCGGGTAGCGCGTGGGGCAAGTGCACGCTCTTCCCCGGCAAGCAGGTTAACGCTGACGGCTGGTGCATTGCCTACGCCGCGCGTCAGGGGTGAGCTGAAGTGATGATTGATTCAGCCCTGGCTTGTCCTCCGCGCCTGATTGGTCTCATCGCGCGCGCCGCCGATACGCTCGCGCGGCGCGCGCTGAAGGACCTGTGCCTGCATCGGCAATGGTCGAAGTTCGGGCTCTATGACGAAGCGACGTTTTGTCGCCTGACCGACGATCTGTGCTGACTGGCGATGGACCGCCGACGCCAAAACGGGCTCGATACAAGCGTCAATGGTGGCGACGGAAAGCTGCGTGTTTTTTTTGACGGCGCCTGTCCCGTGTGTTCACGAGAGATCGCTTTTTATCGTGGGCTGCGTGATGACGATGCGATCGCCTGGGTCGACGTCACGGCAGCGGACTTCACTTGTGAAGGGCTGACGCGCGCCAGCGCTCTATCGCGCCTGCACGTGCGTACCGCAGACGGTCGATTGGTTAACGGCGTACCGGCGTTCAGAGAACTATGGTTGCACCTGCCTGCGCTGAAATGGCTCTACCTGCTGAGCCGGCCGCGTGCGATGCAATGGTTGTTGGAGCGAGCTTACGAGTTTTTCCTCCGCCGGCGCGCCCGCGCGCGGGCCGCATAGACTGGAGCATTATTTTATGAGGCACATTGCCATTGTCGGTGCCGGTATTGCCGGCCTCGCTGCCGCCCGAGCGCTGAAAACTGCCGGCCTCGGGGTCACGATTTTTGACCGTGGCGAACGACCGGGTGGGCGTTGTAGTTCACGCTACGCTGGTGGCGGCACGTTCGATCACGGCGCCCAGTATTTCAGCGCCAGGGATGAGCGCTTCGAGCGCGTTGTCGCAGAGCTGGTCGAGCAGGGTTGCGTGAAGAAGTGGCAGGGCGCATTGGTCGATATCGACACCGCCGGACGCCGGCCCCGTGCGGCAGCGAGGCGTTATGTCGGTGTACCGACGATGCAGCATCTTGCGCTCAAACTTGCCGACGGACTTGAGCTGGTCAGCGGCACACGGGTCGCGTGTGCCCGCTTGAGTGGACGCGGCTGGCGGTTGTTTGATGACCATCGTAGTGAACTTGGCGAATACGATGCGCTCGTACTAGCGTTGCCACCGGAACAAGCGCAGGCATTGATGCCGCCCGGCACATCGTTGCGCCTGGAACTGCTAAAAGCGCGCTCGCTCGCGTGCTGGGCGCTCATGCTCGGGTTTGAGCAACGTCTGCCGCTTGACTTCGACGCTGCGTACGTCGGGAACCCTGAGCTGAGCTGGGTGGCGCGGGATTCGAGCAAGCCGGGCCGCCCGCCGGGCGAACGCTGGATTGTGCATGCCGCCGCCGAATGGTCGGCCGCTCGGTTGCAGCACAACCGCGCCGATGTGGCCGCAGAAATGCTGGACGCTTTTGCTGCGACCGTCGGCCTCGATGATCTTCGGCCTGGGACGATCGAGGCGCACCGCTGGAGTTTCGCGCGCGCACCCCGTTCAGTTGCCTCCGGCTCGCTGTGGGATGACGAACTAAGGCTTGCGCTGTGCGGTGACTGGTGCCTCAGCCCGCGCATAGAGGACGCCTACTTGAGTGGGCTGAACGCAGCCGCAACGCTTACCAGCCAACCCGCTACCGTGCTGGGAGATACCTGAGGGACAGTATATTTAATTGGTCCGCTCAAGTGTGACGAGCCTAACCGTCGAAATATAGTCTTTTAATTCCGTTCCGATGGCGTCAACGCTGAACCAACTAAACGAAAGGGTGCTGCGCAGTTTTAGGCTTGAAAAGTCAACCGACCCTATTGATATTCTAAAAACGACATCGTCTCTTGGCTCCTTGGCCTGCCGCCTCCACCAACTAAAAAGCGATTCGAGTCGTTGGAGAAGTGGTGTAGGCGGTGATTGCGGGAGTGCTCGTGATTCGCTTAGGCGAATCCCTCGGCCTGCGCAATGCTAGGTCGCATCGCTTGTCGAACCCGGAACACTGCTCCTCGACCCGCCGCCTCCACCAAATAAAAAGCCACCTGATTTATTGCGGCGTCGGAGGAGGCTGGTACAGCGGGAGTGCTCGCGATTCGCTTATGCGAATCACTCCGCCTGCGCTTCACTTTATGAAGCTTCGGCCCGTTTCCGCTTGTGCGGAAACGTCGTCGCGATGCTGTGTCGCATCGCTCCTCGAACCCGGAACTTGGCCTCTCGACCCGCCGCCTCCACACAGTCTTATAAATCAATGGTTTAAAATTAGAAATGCCGATCATGCCCCCACAGATACCCCCAAATTGATTCGGCTGATTAAGTGCCTGAAATCAGATGAATGTTATCGTTCCTCCGGCGCTCGCCATGCTTCAAATCGCTCCTGCGCACCGGTGCTGCCGACCGGGTCCGGAGGCGTGAGCTGATTAAGCGAGCAAGTAATCCATGTTGTTGACGACAAGTGTCAAGCGGATTAATTTGCCTTACTAATGGTAAGGAGAACGCTTATGTCTACGTCAACAGTAACGTCAAAAGGCCAGATCACCCTTCCGCGGGATGTCCGAAAGGCGTTGGGCTTGGGTGCAGGAGACAAGGTCGATTTCGTGCAATTTGAAGGTGGTTTCAAACTCGTCCCGCTGAGGAAAGATGTTCGCGGGCTTAAAGGAAAATTCGCCGGCCGCGTCAAACGGCCAGTCACCATCGATGAAATGGACGACGCGATTGCGCAATCGGCTGTAGAGAGCGAAGAGGGATGATTGGACTGGATACAAACGTTCTTGTCCGTTACCTCACGCAAGACGATCCAGATCAGGCTGCACGCGCGGCCCGGGTAGTGGAGCAGGAACTGACGGAGGATGCGCCGGGCTTTATCGGCTTGGTCGTGCTGGTCGAGACAGCTTGGGTTTTGCAGCGGCTTTATCGGGCAAGTGCCGA
>Ga0209631_10000228_pt1 | contig 74548 bp, 77 predicted proteins | sample COG_08_FD_184752 | JGI IMG/M metagenome (GOLD analysis project Ga0209631, IMG submission 184752) | Pelagic Microbial community sample from North Sea - COGITO 998_met_08 (SPAdes) (version 2) | ecosystem: Environmental > Aquatic > Marine > Neritic zone/Coastal water | place: Helgoland, sampling... | reverse complement strand
AATTGATATAGATGTTATTAGAAATAATATTATCTATTTAAAATCACTTCTTAATCCAAACTCAAAATTCATGGCTGTTTTAAAAGCTAATGCTTACGGACATGGCCTGCAAAAAATTGCTGATGGTATTAATGATATTGTAGATGGGTTTGGGTTAGTTCGAATTGAAGAAGCACTTAATGTTAGAAAGTTCTCAAATAAAAAAATACTTTTGATGCAAGGCTTGTACAACAAAGCAGATTTAGATTTAGCAATTAAAAATAATTTTGATTCAGTTATTCATAACCAAGATCAATTATTTATTTTAGATAATGAAAACATACATATTTGGATAAAAGTTAATACTGGAATGAATCGATTGGGATTTTCACCCCAAGAATTTTCTAAAATTTATAAAGGTAGATTAATATCAAGAGAATTTACATTAATGTCTCATCTTGCCTGCTCAGATAGTCCTTCTGATGAACTTAATTCTAAGCAATTTGATTTATTTAATGATGTTGCAAAATCATACCAAGACACTATGCCAAAAAGTATTGCAAATACTGGATGTATATTAAATTTTCCTCAACAGAATTTTGATTGGGTTCGATCAGGCATAGGTTTATATGGAGGATTTATTGGAAATGATATTTTAGAAACAGCTATGACATTCAGATCACAAATTATTGAGATAAAAAATATAAAAAAGGGTGACAGAATTGGCTATAACGGAAGAGTGACAGCATCTCATAATATGAAGATAGCTATTGTATACGCAGGTTATGCAGACGGATTTCCGCAAGCAACATTTGATAATACAAAAATCTCAATAAATAATTATTCAGCAAGTATCTTTGGTCAAGTCAGCATGGATTTGCTTTCAATAGATGTTACTAAGATCCCAAAATGTAAGATTGGTGATTGGTGTATTTTTTGGGATAAACATAATACTATTAAGAATCTAGCAGCACAAAATAATTTGATTTCATATGAACTTATGACTAGGATAACTCCTAGAGTTAAAGTTATTTTTAAAATCAATGAAAATTAATTACATACAAGAAAATTTACGAAAAATTACCTATGAAGAAGATCTTCCTGAGTATATGACTGAAAAGCATGCTGAGGATATAGCTGAGGTATTTCATACGCCTCTCCAAGGTACCTATAACTGGGATTACAGAATTCAAGATAATAGGATTAAAAGGTTATATGAATTGGGTAAAGAATTAAATTGGAATGTTGAAATGGATATTGATTGGAATAGACCATATGAAGAGCTTAAGGAGCCTTATCCAATATTTTGGGACGACTATCCTCCTTACCAAAAAATGTCAGATAAAAAGAAAGTTGAATTTTTAAGACATAGACAAGCTTGGAGTATGAGTCAATTTTTACATGGAGAACAAGGTGCTGTTTTAGTTGCATCTCAGCTAACGAGTTGCGCTCCTACTTTTAACGCAAAACTATATGCTGCATCACAAACTTTTGATGAAGCCAGGCATGTGGAAGCATTTAATAAATATATTCAAACTAGAACTAAGTTAATGTATCCAGTTGGTAATGAACTTAAGTCAATTCTTGATAAGATTCTTACAGATGAAAGATGGGATCTTAAATTTATTGGCATGCAAATTATTATCGAAGGCTTAGCATTAGCAGCATTTCAATCATCTAGAGATTTAACACCTGATCCAGTTTTAAAAGATATGCTTGGATTAATAATAAGAGATGAAGCAAGACATGTAACTTTCGGAGTTAACTACTTAGAAGATTTCATATCTACTTTGACTGAAGATCAAGTCGAGGAGAGAGCTCAATTTGCTTATGAGGCTTGTTTATTAAGCCGTGAGAGATTGGTATCAAATGATGTTTTTGATCATTTTGGATGGGATAGAGAAGAATCAAGAATATTCCAACAATCTTCAGATATTACTAAAATGTTCCAAAAATTACTCTTCCAAAGAATTGTACCTAACTTATCTAGAATTGGTCTCTTAACGGACTCTGTAAGAGGAAAGTTTGATAAGCTTGGATTGCTTGAATACGAAGATGCGCAAAGTGATATCGATATAGATTGGGCTGATTTATCCAGACCATTATTTGAAGATTCTGCTTAATTTTATTTATCAATTAGTTTTTATCTGATATTCTGTTATCCCATCATTAACAAATAAATTGATGGCAAAAACTAAGTACATTTTTATTACTGGCGGTGTTGTTTCTTCACTTGGAAAAGGCATTGCAGCAGCTTCTCTAGGAGCTATTCTAGAATCAAGAGGCTTAAAAGTTTCATTAATAAAATTAGACCCATATATAAATGTTGATCCTGGAACAATGAGTCCCTTTCAGCATGGAGAAGTATTTGTTACCAATGATGGAACTGAGACAGATCTAGACCTTGGGCACTATGAAAGATTTGTAAGATTTCAAGCCTCTGCAAAAAACAATTTTACTGCGGGCAGAGTTTATGAAACCGTTATCAGGAACGAAAGAAAAGGAAATTATTTAGGGGGCACAGTTCAGGTTATTCCTCATATTACTGATGAAATTAAAAGAAGAATTAAGGCTGGAGCAAAAGGTAATGATATTGCCATAGTAGAAATAGGTGGAACTGTTGGTGACATTGAGAGCCAGCCCTTTGTCGAAGCGATTAGACAAATGTCTCTTGATTTACCTTCAAATTCAACTGCTTTTGTTCATCTAACTCTTGTTCCATATATAAATGTATCAGGCGAGCTTAAAACAAAGCCAACTCAACACTCCGTTAAAGAGCTTAGGTCATTAGGTATAAGCCCAGACTGCTTAATATGTAGATCTGAGCAAGAACTTCCTAAAGATGAAAGAAAGAAAATAGCCTTATTTTGCTCTGTTAATCCAGCTAGCGTAATTTCTATGCATGATGTTTCAACGGTTTACTCAATTCCATTACTTTTACATAAACAAAAGGTAGATGAAATTATAATTAGTAAGTTAAAAATAAAATCTAAAAAACCAAATCTTAATGATTGGAAAAGAGTTGTTTCAGCTAAGGTTAATCCTGTTCATGAGATTAATGTTGCTTTTGTTGGAAAATATACTGAGTTAAAGGATTCGTATAAATCAATCAACGAAGCTTTAGAGCATGCAGGAATAAAAAATAAAGCTAAAGTAAATATCGTCTTTGTTGAAGCTGAAAATATCACAGCTAAAAATGCTAAAAAAGTTTTAGGTTTTAGTGATGCAATTCTTATTCCAGGAGGCTTTGGAGAAAGAGGTGTTGAAGGAATGATCCATGCCTGTAAATATGCAAGAACAAATAAAGTCCCATATCTAGGTATTTGTTTAGGTATGCAAATAGCAATTATTGAGTTTGCAAGAAATGTATTAAAACTCAAAGAAGCAAATAGTACTGAATTTAATTTAAAAACTCCGCATCCAGTAATAGCACTTATTACAGAATGGAATGATATAAGTGGGAAAAAGGAAAAACGTAACTTGAACTCTGATCTAGGCGGCACAATGAGATTGGGTGGTCAGATATGTAAATTAACAAAGTCATCCAGCGCATTTAAAATGTACAAACAAAATGAAATTACTGAAAGGCATAGACATAGATATGAAGTGAATCCAGCTTATAAAGATAAAATGATTGAAGCTGGTCTCAAGGTTGCCGGAACTTCTGTTGACGGAAAATTGGTAGAAATGATTGAAATACCAAGTCATAACTGGTTTCTAGCTTGCCAATTTCATCCTGAATTTACATCAAATCCAAGAGATGGGCACCCAATTTTTAACAGTTTTATAAAAAATGCCCTTAAAATATCAAAATGAAAGATATTAAGTTAAGAAATTTTACAATTGCTAATGATAAACCTCTCACACTTATGGGTGGAGTTAATGTTCTTGAATCTGAAGAAATGGTTATGCAAGTTGCAGAAGAATTTAAAAACATTACAGATAAACATAATATTAATTGGATCTTTAAAGGATCCTTTGATAAGGCAAATAGGAGTTCTATAGATTCTTTTAGAGGACCTGGTATGGACGAAGGTCTTAAATTACTTGAAAAAGTTTCATCAACGTTTGACTGTCCAGTCATAACAGATATTCATGAACCTGACCAAGCTCTACCGGTGAGTGAAATTTGTGAGATCATTCAAGTTCCTGCTTTCTTGGCAAGGCAGACTGATCTGGTAATAGCAGCAGCAAAAACTAAGTCTATTGTTCAATTTAAAAAACCTCAGTTTTTAGCAGCACCTGAAATGAAAAATATAATTAAAAAATGCTCTGAGGCTGGCAATAATAATATTACCCTTTGTGAAAGGGGTAATAGTTTTGGTTATAACAATCTAATCGTTGATACTTTAAATTTCCAGATCCTTAAAGATTTTAGCTACCCTGTAATATTTGATGTAACTCACTCACTTCAATTGCCTGGTGGCTTAGGTAATGCTGCTGGCGGAAGAAGAGAATACCTCTTAAGTTTGGCTAAAGCTGGAATCTCACAAAGCATTGCTGGGTTGTTTCTAGAAGCTCATCCTGATCCAGATAATGCTAAATGTGATGGCCCATGCGCATTGAGACTAGATATGTTGGAGCCATTTTTAAATCAAGTTAAACATCTGGATGAATTCGTAAAAGATCAAGAAGATTTAGATATTTTCTAAAGTTAATGTCAAAAATTACATCAATAAAAGCTATACAAGTATTAGACTCACGAGGTCTTCCCACTATTGCGTGCAGAATAACATTAGATAATTCATTAACTGCTGGAGTAATGGTTCCAAGCGGCGCCTCAACCGGAGCTAAAGAGGCAATTGAGTTAAGAGATGGTTTAGATGCATATATGGGCAAAGGCGTTCTTAAAGCGGTAAGAAATATCAATGAAATTATAAGTCCGGTTCTTCTTGGTTTAAATCCATTAGAACAAGAAAAAATTGATTATCAATTAATTAAATTAGATGGAACAGAAGATAAGTCAAACTTAGGAGCCAACGCAATCTTAGCAGTTTCACTTGCTGTTTGCAGAGTTGCCGCAAAAGATATGGATAAAAGCCTACATAAATATTTTGCAGATATTTTTAAAGATATTACAGGGAATTCTGTAGAGCCTAGCTTACCTATACCAATGCTGAATATTCTTAATGGCGGAGAGCATGCTGATAATAATATTGATATTCAAGAATTTATGGTTATTCCTAAGGGAGCAAAAGATTTTAAACAAGCAATGAGATGGTCTTCAGAGGTTTATTGGAATCTTAAAACAATATTAAAAGAACAATGTTTATCTTCAGCTGTTGGAGATGAGGGAGGCTTTGCACCTAATCTCAAGTCTAATGAAGAAGCAATTAAATTAATTCTTGAAGCTGTTAAAAAATCTAATCTTGAACCTGGTAAGGATATTTTTCTAGCTTTAGATTGCGCAGCTAGTGAGTTTTACAAAGACGGTATCTATACGTTAGCTGGAGAGAAAAAAAGTTTGGACTCCGAATCATTTGCTAATTACCTTGAATATTTAGTCGACAATTATCCTATCATTTCTATAGAAGATGGAATGGATGAAGATGATTTTGAAGGCTGGAAAGTTCTCACTGAAAAGATAGGATCAAAATGTCAGCTAGTAGGAGATGATTTGTTTGTTACCAATAAGAAAATATTTAAAGAAGGTATTGATCAGGGTTTAGGAAATTCAATTTTAATTAAATTTAATCAAATTGGATCAATAACAGAGACTATTGAAACTATTGATCTTGCTAACAGAAATAATTATCAAACTATAATCTCGCATCGATCAGGTGAAACCGAAGATACAACAATTTCAGATTTGGCAGTCGGTTTAGGCGCTGGGCAAATAAAGACAGGAGCTCCATGTCGTTCCGATAGAGTAGCAAAATATAATCGTCTGCTATGGATAGAAGATGAATGTTCTGACTTGAAGATTGGTTAATGAAAAGGCTTTCCCTTTTTATTTTATTATCAATAATAATTTTAATCCTTTTATATAATTTATTAATTAGTTCAAATGGGTATAAAGAAAGAGAGAATTTAATGAATGAAAACCATGAGCTGTCTGAGAGGAATAGTAATTTACTAGATAGTAATGAAGAATTAAGATTTGAAATTATAAATGCCCAAGATAGCGAAGAGCATATTGAAAATTATGCTAGAGAGAATTTAAATCTGACTAAGCCAGGTGAAAAATTTATACAATTTGATGTAAAAGATTTAGAAATAGAAAATGAAAAATAAAATTTTAGCTATTATTCCGGCTGCAGGTATAGGTGAGAGATTTTTATCAAAAGATCCTAAGCAGTATCACAAAATTGGTCATTCTACGCTGATTGAAAAAACAATATCAATTTTTACCTCCTCTGAATTAATATCTAATATTATTGTTCCGATTCATAAAGATGATAAAAATATTCAGAATCAAGATTTTTATAAAAATCCAAAGATAAAGTTTGTTAATGGGGGTGATAGTAGAGCTAGATCTGTTTTAAGTGCTCTTGAAAGTGAAGATTTAACAAATTATGACTATGTATTAACTCATGATGTGGCAAGACCTAATATTTCAATAGATCATATTAGAGATATTGTTAACGAAATTCAAAACAAAGGTTCGGATTGTATATTTTTTTATACCCCTTTAAGTGAATCAATAAAGAAGATTTCTAACGAAGAGGATGTGACGTTAAATAAAGAAGATTATTATTTAGTCCAAACTCCTCAAATATGTAAAACCAAAAAACTTTATACAGCCTTGAAGTCTTGTGTGAATGAAGGAATTGATGTTCCAGATGAATCTTTCGTAATGGAAAAAATGAACCACTCATTAACAAAAATTAAGGGAAGTTCTTCCAATATTAAGGTTACATATCCAGAAGATATCGACTTAATAAAAAAATTTAATACAAGAGTAGGAACTGGATTTGATTTACACACCTATTTACCTGGAAATGGATTTTTATTAGGTGGATATTTTATTAAATGTGATCAATCAATTAATGCTCATTCAGATGGTGATGTTCTATTACATTCAATTGCTGATGCTATTCTGGGTGCAAGTGCATTAGGAGATATAGGAATTTTTTTCCCTGATACCGATGCTGCCAATAAAAATTTAGATAGTAAAAAAATTATAAATTTTTGTTTGGAGGAAATCTCTAAATTAGACTTAGAGATATTTAATATTGATATAACAATAATTTGTGAAACTCCTAAAATATCCCCATTCAGAGATTTCATTCTTTCATCTCTGTCTGAGATTTTAAAAATTGATCAATCTAATATTGGACTAAAAGCCACAACCTCTGAAAAGATTGGTATTATTGGCAAAAATAAAGCAATTGCTGTTCAAACCTCTCTAAATCTTATTACAAAAAAATGAAAATATTACTTACAAATGATGATGGATATGATGCGCCAAATATAAAAAATTTATTTAAAGCTCTTTCAAAAGATCATGAGGTATGGGTAGTTGCTCCAGCAAACAATTGTAGTGGCATGAGTGCTGCAATCTCTTTTTTAAAAGAAACTGAAATAAAAAAGATTGACGATTACACATATGCAGTAGATGGAACTCCAGCAGACTGTACATATTTTGGTTTATTGAGTGTCCTGGGCTTTGAGCCTGATATGGTAGTTGCTGGAATTAATCATGGCGCTAATCTTGGAAATGACGTTCTATACTCTGGAACTGTTGGTGCTGCAGTTGGAGGAAGAAGTCTTAAATTCCCGCCAGTTGCAATATCAGTTGCCTCTTATGATGCAATTGACCCAGATTATATTGCAAATAAATCTGCAGAAATTATAAATACAATTTTTAAAAATCCTATAGATATAGAAAATAAAGTTATTAATATTAATTTTCCTGATCTAATTAAATCAGAAGTTAAAGGTATAAAATTCACAAGACTTTCTCGAAGAGGAACGCCTGCACAACCAGTCGAGATTTCTTCTTCAATAGATTCAAAGACGTATAGGTATAATTTACAGGGAGAAGCAATCAAAGAATCTTATCTTTCTGATGTTGAGGCTGTTCAAGCAGGATATATTTCACTATCAATTTTAGACTATAACTTAACCAAGGAAGATGAAAATAATGATCTTATTAAAGCACTTTGCCAATGAGTAATTCTGGATTTACTTTTAGGCGAGTTCGTGAAGAGATGATTGAAAATTTGCTTGAAATGGGTATAAAGGATTTCAGAGTTCTTGACGCTATGGCTCAGATTCCCAGGCATATTTTTATAGATGAAGCTCTGAGATCAAGAGCTTATGAAAATAGATCAATAACTATTGGCTATCAACAAACAATATCTCAGCCATATATTGTCGCCAAAATGACTGAGTTATTAATAGCTCATACTAGTGGCAGAGGCCATATATTTAAAGATATCCTTGAATTAGGTTCTGGATGTGGATACCAATCAGCAGTTTTGTCGCATTTTTCAGAAGAGGTCAGTTCCATAGAAAGGATTAAGCCTTTGGTTACAAAATCTAGAGAAAATCTAAGCGAGCTTAAAATATTTAATGTTGTAGTTAAACATGGAGATGGATATCAAGACTGGGATACTAAAAAAAAATACGAAGGTATAATTTGTGCTGCTGCCCCAAGAGCATTTCCTGAAGAATTACTTAAGTGTTCTGTGGAAGACTCAAGAATAGTTATGCCAATTGGAGATTCAAAAGAGCAAAAGCTATTAGTTGTAACTAAAACAAAGAATGGATTTGATGAAGAATTTCATGATGAGGTTGCATTTGTACCTATGCTTCCAGGAAAATCTAATGATGGAAATAATTAAAAGATGAATGAAAGAATGAAGTTTGTCCTGGCAGGCTTTTGTGTTGGTTTTGCAGAGCTTCTTCCTGGAATATCTGGTTCAACAGTTGCAATTTTTTTTGGTATTTATGAAAAAATTATTAAAGCTTTAAGTGCAATAAGACTAAAGAATTTAAGTTTTAATGTAAGAAAGTTAAATCAAATATTCAATCTTGATTTAATGATCCCATTTATTATTTCTATGATAATTAGCGTATTAGTTTTTTCTAAATTTATATTATTTTTACATAATGAATTTACTTCAATATTTAATATTATTCTAGGAATATTAATGATTGTTGGAGGTTACTTAATAGCTCGTAAAGAACTTCTATCATTTGGAATTTACCGGAATTTGTTTTTTTTAATAGGTTTAATTGTCAGCTTTGCTCTATCAAATTTAGCAATTGATTCTATTGATATTAACCTTGTAAATTTAATATTTGCAGGCTTTATAGCTTTCTCCTTTTTTCTTATCCCAGGCATATCAGGCAGCGCAATTCTTCTTATATTTGGATTTTATTCAATAATAATAGAGTCCATAGCTATCTTAAACTTTACTGTCCTATTGCCTTTTGGAATTGGTGCGTTCATTTCACTTTTAACAATGCCTAAAATAATTTCTTATCTATTTGAAAAAAATAGAGAAACTATAATTTCCTTTTTTGGTGGCTTAATTATAGGAACAGGGTTAATTCTTATCTTCTATTAATGAATAAAATCATTTCATTATTTTTAATCAGCATAATAATTTCATCATGTTCAACTTTAGAGCAATCTATAGATCAGCTATATAAAGAAGTTAGATCATCTTCTGAATATACTGTAAAAGAAAATGAAACTTTGTGGTCTATAGCTTTAAGAAATAATACAAGCCCAAGAAAAATAGCTTTAAGAAATAATCTTAAAAAGCCCTATGTTATATACCCAGGTCAAAAACTTAATCTCTCAAATCTTGAATCAATTGAATCTAAAATAACTACTGCAATAAAATGGAAATTGCCAACAAGTCCAAGCATAAAACAAAATAGAGAAGGAAATTTTTGGTACTTATTCAATGGAGAAATTGGGGATCCTATTTTTGCCACACGAAATGCAAAAGTTGTTTTATCCGGCCCAGTTCTTCCAGGATATGGTAATTTTATTATGCTTGATCATGGTGATAGTTATTTAAGCCTTTATGCTCACTGTAAAGATATTTTTGTTACAAAAGGCGAAGAAGTTCTGTCTGGTCAACAGATAGCAACTATTGGTTCATCTGAGATAAATCAACCAACATTAAAGTTTCAAGTTAGAAAATCCGGTTCCCCGGTAGATATTTCAGAAATAAAATTTAATTAAGGTTTAAAAATATTTTTTTATCTTTAATGTTTTTATACTTCTCTGATTCTGGCAGTGGTTCGCGTGCTTCAGTAATATTCTCATAAACTTCTGCTAGTTTTGCATTAATTTCTATGAATTCAATTTGATCATCAGGCAGTTCATCATCTGAAAAAATTGCATCAATTGGACATTCTGGAACACAAAGACCACAATCAATGCACTCATCAGGGTGTATTACAAGAAATTCCGGACCCTCATAAAAACAATCTACCGGACACACCTCTACGCAATCAGTAAGTTTGCATTTTATGCAGGTCTCTGTAACAACGAATGCCATAAATAAATTTCAAAGAAAAAATGATTTTAACGTACAAAAAAACAAAATTATAGAATAGTATTTGATTTATGAAGTTTTTCTATTATACTGTATAAACATACAGTAAGGAGTTATTATGGCTACAGACAAAACTAAAGATCTTAAAGAAACCCTAAGTCAGATTGAAAAACAGTTCGGCAAAGGAACGGTAATGAGAATGGGCGACAAAGAAATACTTGATATACCTTGTATTTCAACTGGTTCAGTTGGTTTAGATATTGCACTAGGTATTGGCGGAATTCCTCAAGGAAGAGTAACTGAAATTTATGGTCCTGAATCATCAGGTAAGACTACGTTAACATTACAAATTATTGCTGAATGTCAAAAAAATGGAGGAACAGCTGCTTTTATTGATGCTGAGCATGCGCTAGATCCTCAATATGCAGCAAAGCTGGGAGTAAATGTAGACGATCTTCTTTTATCTCAACCTGATACCGGAGAACAAGCACTAGAAGTGGCTGATATGTTAGTAAAATCTAATAGTGTAGATTTAGTAGTTGTGGACTCTGTTGCTGCACTTGTTCCTAGAGCTGAAATTGAAGGCGAGATGGGAGATCATCATGTTGGTCTGCAAGCAAGATTAATGTCTCAGGCTTTAAGAAAGATCACTGGAAATATTCAGCGTTCTGGTGCGACTGTAATTTTTATAAATCAAATTAGAATGAAAATAGGAGTTATGTTCGGCAGTCCTGAGACTACTACTGGTGGGAATGCCCTTAAATTTTATTCATCAGTTAGATTGGATATACGTAGGATTGGTGCTGTTAAAGAAGGTGATGAAGTAATAGGAAATGAAACAAGAGTTAAAGTCGTCAAAAATAAAGTATCACCTCCATTTAGACAGGCTGAATTTCAAATTATGTATGGTCAAGGTATTAATTCAGAAGGTGAAATTTTAGATTTTGGTCAAAAATTAGGCGTAATAGAAAAGGCTGGATCTTGGTATAGCCATAAAGAGGAGAAGATAGGACAAGGAAAAGTTAACGCAAGTACTTTTCTAAAAGAAAATACTCAAATAAGAGATGCTTTGCTAAAAGATATTAGATCTGAATATATTGTTTCAAACGCAAAACCTTCCAAAGAATAAAAATTTAATATTGGCATTTATTCCTACTTTAGATTAGCATTATTACTAATTTAAAGTAGGAGATCTTGTCACATGACATCAAATAATGCATATATCGTAAGCGCAGTTAGGACAGCTGGTGGAAAAAAGAATGGAAAACTAAGTGGTTGGCATCCAGCAGATTTAGGAGCTAAAGTTTTAGATGAACTAGTTCATCAAACAGGCATAGACCCAAAAGATATTGATGATGTTATTTTTGGTTGTGTTGACCAAGTAGGAGCCCAATCCGGTAATCTTGCAAGAAATTCAGTTCTAGCATCCAGCCTTCCAGAATCAGTTCCGGGAACAACTGTAGATAGACAATGCGGCTCATCTCAACAAGCAATACATTTTGCTGCTCAGGCAGTTATGTCTGGAACACAAGACGTTGTAATTGCAGGAGGAGTAGAGGCAATGTCTATGGTGCCAATTGGTGCTAGCGTAAAAGACGGCTTTGATGCAGGTCATGGATTCCCTTTTAATGCTGATGGAATAGCTGCAAGGTATCCAGGGGTATTTTTTTCTCAATTTACAGGTGCAGAACTTGTCGCAGATAAATGGAACCTATCTAGAGAAGATCTAGATATTTTTGCTCTTCAAAGTCATCAGAAGGCCAAACATGCTACAGAAATGAAATATTTTGATTCAGAAATATTACCTTTAGCTGGCAAGAATGAACATAACGACACTGATATGGTTTTTGCTGATGAGGGTATTAGATTTGATGCATCGATAGAAGCTCTTGCAGGCCTTAAGACGGTTGTCGAGGGTGGTGTAATTACTCCTGGAAATGCAAGCCAGATTACAGATGGTGCAGCAGCTATTATGATCTGTAATGATGACGGTCTTAAAAAGATTAAGTGCGATCCTAGAGCTAAGATTACAGCATTGTCTGTTGTAGGCGATGATCCTGTTTTCATGCTAACAGGGCCAATACCTGCATCACATAAAGTGTTAGCTAGAGCAAATTTAAACATAGATGATATGGATCTATATGAAGTGAATGAAGCATTTGCTCCAGTACCGCTTGCTTGGGCTGAAGAGCTTAATGCAGATATGTCTAAGCTCAATGTTAATGGTGGTGCTATGGCGCTGGGACATCCATTAGGAGCAACAGGAGCTAAATTAATGACTACTATGTTGCATGAGTTAGAGAGAAGGAAAGGGAAATATGCTCTGCAAGCAATATGCGAAGGTGGCGGGACAGCAAATGCCACTATAATCGAAAGAATTTAAATAATTTTTAAATACAAAGATATAACTAGATTTTCTTAAAACATATATTTATTGGCATAACTTGTGCCAATACTAGTAATGTATATAATGAATTATGAGATTTTTAGGGGGTTTGTTTCTATCTATATTTTTTATAGCAACCTTTATTTTTTTTCATTTCTTAAAAACATCTACTGGAACTAATCAACAGGTTCAATTTAATATTGATGAATCCTATTACTTAGAAAACCCTGTTTCTAAAAACAAAATAAAATCAGTTCCTAATCCCAATAAAAATGCATATTTTGGAGACTTGCACATTCATACATCTAATTCTTTTGATGCATATACATTTGGGACTTTGAGCACACCAGAATTAGCCTATAAATATGCTCAAGGTGAATCAATATCTCATCCAACAGGATACGATATTCAGCTTAGAAGACCCCTTGATTTTTATGCTGTTACTGATCATGGTTTTTTCTTAGGACTATTACCAAGCGCAGCAGATACAAGCTCGCTATTTTCTAAATATGAATATACTAAATCTCTTCATAATTTGAACGATTCAGTCTCTAATAATCTTTTTGACCTTTTTAAGAGAAGTACCCTTTTTAGAAATTTTGCTAGAGACACAATTGATGGGCTTAGTGATGGAACTATTGACAGAAATCTTATAGATGATATCCAAGAGAGCGTTTGGAAGGAAACAATAAAAGCAGCAGATGATGCCTATAAGCCGGGAGTTTTTACAACCTTTGCTGGCTATGAATACACTTCTGCTGAGGATTTGTATGATAACTATCTTCATCGTAATGTTATATTTGAAAATACAGAAAATTTGCCAAATAAAATTTTTTCAAGACTAGACAGCATGAATCCAGAGCCACTATGGGAATGGATGAATAATCTCAGAGATAATGGAGTTGATAGTTTAGCCATTCCACATAATTCAAATATCTCAGGCGGGACAGCCTTTCCAATGAATTATTTCAATGGGGATCCCATTGATGATGCATACGCAACAATGAGATCATTAAATGAACCTCTTGTAGAAATTACTCAGGTTAAAGGAACTTCAGAAACACATCCATTACTCTCAAAAAATGATGAGTGGGCTTCATTTGAAACTGAATCGCCATCTGAAGAATCAAATGATATGAAAAATATAAAAGGTGCTTATGTTAGAAATGCTTATTTGAGAGGAATGGCTATTGAAGAAAAAGGAATTGCAAACCCTTATAAGTTTGGCTTGATTGGTTCTAGCGATAGTCATGTAGGAGGTGCTTCATATAATGAAGAAACCTTTATTTCTAAAGTAGGTGTCTTGGATGGCACCCCAAGATTAAGGGGCTCAGTACCATTTAACAAATTTTATGGCTTTACAATAGGCAAACTTATTCCTAATTCAATGTCTAATATTGATGATAAATATTACTTATCTGTAGGTGATAGACTTATATATTTTGGGGCATCTGGTCTAGCTGGAGTATGGGCAGAAGAAAATACAAGAGAATCTATTTTTAGAGCTTTAAGAAATAAAGAAACATTTGCAACATCTGGCCCAAGAATTAAAGTGAGGTTCTTTGGAGGCTATGATTTAGAAAATCATGATTTAAATGATGATGACCTTATTAAAAAAGCATATGCCATGAGCATACCAATGGGTGGAAATATTTATTCCAACGGATTAAGCAGTCCTACGTTCTTAATATGGGCAATCGCAGATCCTTTAGGAGGTTTATTGCAAAGATCTCAAGTAGTTAAAGGATGGATAGAAAATGGCGAGCATAATGAAAGAGTCTATGATGCAGTTTGCTCAGATGGCTTAGAAATTGATCCAGAAACTCATCGTTGCCCAAGTAATGAGGCCAAAGTAAATATTAGTGATTGTTCTACTAACAATGTTGGTAATTCAGAATTAAAAACTTTATGGAAAGATCCAGATTTTAAAAAGAATCAAAATGCCTTTTATTATGTTCGCGTTATAGAGAATCCTTCATGTAGATGGTCTACGTGGGACTCAATTAGAGCTGGAGAAAAACCAAGATCTGATATAGATGTAACTATTCAAGAAAGAGCCTGGTCTTCTCCTATTTGGCTTAAAACATCATCTGAATTATAAGTTTTATATGTAAAGTAAACTTTACATGCACATATCAAAGTTATATAATAGGTTTTATAAACACACATCCCTTTATTTATGCTTTTTAATATATTTCTTACTGCTGCATCCCTATTAATAATACTCGCACTTTATCTTGGTATAAAAGTCGTCCCTCAGTCGAAAGTTTATGTTATTGAAAGATTTGGTAAATATACTAAAACCCTTGAATCTGGTCTTTCAATAATAGTTCCATTTGTAGATAGAGTAGCCCATAAGGTTGATATCTTAGAAAGGCAACTTCCTAAATTTCAAATATCTGTAATAACAAAAGATAACGTTGAAGTTGGATTAGTATCTACAGTATTTTTTAGAGTACTAGAAGCCTCCAAGTCAGTTTATAGAATCAAAAATATTGACTTAGCTGTTGAAAATACTGCTATATCAGTAATTAGATCAGCTGCTGGTAAATTAGAGCTTGATGATTTACAAAGCTCAAGAGAATCAATGAATAATGAAATTAGAGATAGATTAAGTAAAGCTGCTGAAATCTGGGGTGTAGAGGTTACAAGAACAGAGATATTAGATGTTCTAGTTGATGAGCAAACAAAAGACTCTCAGAGACAGCAATTAAATGCAGAAAGAGAAAGAAGAGCAACTATTGCTACAGCTGAGGGTCTAAAAAGGAGTACAGAACTTAATGCAGAGGCTCAATTATATGAAGCTGAAAAAATTGCAGAGGCTGTCAAAATTACTGCAGATGCAGATGCTTATGCTATAAAAATTAAAGCAGAGGCAGACGCAGAGCAAACTAGAGTTGTAGGAAAGGCGATTAAAGAAGATGGCCAGCCAGCTGTTAACTTTGAGATTATGAAAAGGCAAGTAGACGGACTTACCACATTAGCATCTTCAGGAGAATCTAAAACTCTAGTAATACCATCAGATGTGACTAAAGCTTTAGGTAGCTTAGAATTGCTACTTGGAAGTTTCACAGATAATCCAAAAAATTAATGGACATATCCTTCCTAGAGAACCCTGATATTTGGCTAATTGTTGGAGCTGGATTAATAATACTAGAAATTTTTATAGGTTCATTAGTTTTATTTCTTCCATTAGGCTTAGCAAGTTTATGTGTTGGGCTGATATATAAGTTTCAAATTAATTTTGGATATATCTTGATAACAAATTGGGCATATGCACTTGTTACATGGGCATTAATTTCTATAGTTTTCTCTTTTTTAATTCAGAGATTTTTTAAGAAGAAAGAAAGTAAGGATGTAAACTCTTATTAAATAAATACCAAAAATTATTTATCTTTAAAAAACTCCAGTATGGTTTCAATATCAGCAATTGGATTAATAGAGCTCTCCCCACTTCTAGACTTTAATTCAACTTCTTTATTTTCAATAAACTGCTTACCAATAATAATATTTAATGGAATGCCAATTAGTTCAGAATCTTTTATCTTAGTTCCGTAACCATCTTTTCTGTCATCCAATAAAACTTCGTAACCCATTTCTTTTAGTTGAAGATATAGCTGATTTGAAGCAGAGGCAATTTCTTTATTTTTATCATATCCAATTGCAATGATATTTATGTCATATGGAGCAATACTATGTGGCCAAATAATTCCTTTTTCATCATTATTTTGCTCAATTGCTGCTGCAACTAATCTTGATACACCAATTCCATAACAACCCATAAATAATGTAGATGCTTTACCTTCATTGTTTAGAACATTTGCTTTCATTGAGTCCGCATATATCTGACCTAATTTAAATATGTGACCCACTTCAATGCCTTTTTTAATTTGAATTGTACCTTTGCCATCTGGTGAAGGTTTGCCCTCTAGTGATTTAATATCTTCACCATCTTTTAATAATAGTTCTGTATTTATTGCAAATTCAGAAGTATCACTTACTGCAATTGTGTCCTCTCCATTATCGGCTAATATATGAAACTCTTCAGAGCTATCTCCTCCTATTGCACCAGAGTCTGCCGCTGAAATTTTATATTCGAGATCCATTCTTTCAAGCACTTTTTTATAAGTATCTCTCATCGTTAAATATGTTTCTTGAAGAGATTCTTCATCCATATTAAAACTATATGAATCTTTCATTAAAAATTCTCTTCCTCGCATGATTCCGTATCTAGGTCTTACCTCATCTCTAAATTTTGTTTGTATTTGATAAATATTTAATGGAAGTTCTTTATAGCTTTTTACTGTAGAGCGAATTACATCAGTTATAACCTCTTCATGCGTTGGACCGAGACAAAAATCTCTATCATGCCGATCTTTAATTCGTAATAATTCAGGCCCCATCTTATCCCATCTCTTTGTTTCTTCCCAAAGCTCTCTAGGCTGCACCATTGGCATAAAGACTTCTTGAGCACCAGATGCATCCATTTCTTCTCTAACAATATTTTCTATCTTTCTCAGAACCTTCAATCCCAGAGGAAGCCAAGTATATATTCCAGATGCAACCTTTCTAATCATGCCAGCTCTTAACATAAGTTTATGGCTAATCACTTCTGCTTCCTGAGGGGCATCTTTTAGAGTTGGTAATAATATTTTTGAAAGTAGCATTTTATTAATTTTGTATTATAAAAATTCTTATAGTTTATAATTTTATATTTTTTTAGAGACTTATGCCGATTTATGACTATAAATGTTCAAAATGTGACCATCAATTTGAAGTAATTCAGAAGTTTTCTGATAAACCTTTAAAAAAATGTCCAAATTGTAATTTGAATACCATTTCAAAAATGGTTTCTGCACCATCTTTTAGATTAAAAGGTGGGGGTTGGTATGAGACTGACTTCAAGACTGGAACGAAGAAAAATATAGCCTTAGATGATAAAAAAAATGAATCTAGTTCGAAGAAATCTAATAAACAAGATAAAATTACTAAAAAGAACTCTAAAGATAAAAAGGTAGGATAATTATGCGATCACATTATTGTGGCGAAGTTACATCAAAAGATCTTAATAGTAATATTTCTATATGTGGTTGGGTCCATAGAAGAAGAGATCATGGCGGAATTATTTTCTTAGATATAAGAGATATAAAGGGAATATGTCAGGTTGTAGTAAATCCAGAAAATAAGGCGGCTTTTGATACCGCAGATATTTGCAGAAATGAATTTGTTATCAAGGTAACTGGTAAAGTCTTAAAAAGACCTGATGGAACTATTAATGCCAATATGATCACTGGAGAAATAGAATTAGAGGCTGAAAATATTACACTTCTTAATAAAGCTGTAACACCGGCATTCCCATTAGATGATTATCAAGATGTTAATGAAGACGTAAGATTAAAGAATAGAGTTTTAGATTTAAGAAGGCCTGAAATGAATAATAGATTGGTAACTAGATCTAAAATTACCGCTGAAATAAGGAACTTTCTTGAACTAAATAATTTTAATGAAATTGAAACACCTATTTTAACAAGAGCTACGCCTGAAGGGGCCCGAGACTATATTTTACCAAGTAGGGTACATCCTGGAAGTTTCTTTGCCTTACCTCAATCACCGCAATTATTTAAACAGTTATTAATGATGGGAGGGCTTGATAAATATTATCAAATTGCTAGATGTTTTAGAGATGAAGATTTAAGAGCAGATAGACAGCCTGAATTTACTCAAATAGATATAGAAGCTTCTTTTGTTAATACGCAAGATATTATTTCTACCGGAACTGAAATGATGAAACTTCTTTTAGAAAAATTTGTTAATCATAGTATTAAAGAAATACCATCATTAAGTTGGCATCAATCTATGAGGGATTATGGCTGTGACAAACCAGACTTAAGAATTCCATTAAAACTTGTTGAAATTTCTGAATTAGTTGCCGATGAAGAGTTTAAGGTTTTCTCAGGACCAGCTAATGATAAAGATTCTAGGGTTGTTGCCTTAAAAATTCCTAATGGGAACTCACTATCAAGAGGTCAAATTGATGAATATACAAAATATGTTGGAAAACTTGGAGCTAAGGGACTTGCTTACATCAAAGTAAATGATGTAAACGATCTTGAAAATGGACTGCAATCACCCATTTTAAAATTTTTAAATCAAAATACTATAAATAGTTTAATCAGCAATCTAGATCTTAAAACTAATGATCTTTTATTCTTTGGCGCAGGTTCCAATAATGTTGTAAACCTTAGCATGAGTAGTTTGATTAAGAAGATTGGTAAAGATCTTAATCTTTATTCTTTCGAATGGGCACCATGTTGGATAATTGATTTTCCAATGTTCGAAAAAAATAAAGAAGGCAATTTAACTTCATTACATCACCCATTTACCATGCCTAAATCATCTCTAGATGAGCTTGCTAATTCACCAGAAGATGTTATTGCTGAGGCCTATGATATTGTTTTAAATGGTTACGAGGTTGGTGGAGGATCTTTAAGAGTCCATAATCCTGACATGCAGGAAGCAATTTTTAAAGCTTTAAATATTTCTAATGAGGAAGCTCAAAATAAGTTTGGTTTTTTATTAAAAGCTTTATCTTCAGGTTGCCCACCTCATGGCGGTATAGCGTTTGGACTAGATCGTTTAGTTATGCTGTTAACTGACACCACTAATATTAGAGATGTAATAGCATTTCCTAAGACTCAAAGTGCTTCATGCTTGTTAACAGATGCTCCAAATTCTGTTGATGAAGATCAATTGGAAGAATTATTTATTGAGTCTACTTATACAGAGGAAGATTAATGGCTGGACATTCCAAGTGGGCGAATATAAAGCACAGAAAAGCAAGACAGGATGCTTCTAGGGGGAAAGTTTGGACAAAGGTTATTAGAGAAATAACTGTTGCTGCAAAAGCTGGTCCGGACCCTGCAGATAATCCTAGACTAAGACTAGCCTTAGATAAAGCCAATGCTTCCAATATGCCAAAAGATACCATTAAAAGAGCCATCCAAAAGGGCTCAGGAACTGGTGAGATGGGAGCAATTGAAGAGATTACATTTGAGGGGTATGGGCCAAATGGAGTTGCGATATTAGTCGAAACAATGACAGATAATAGAAATAGAACAGTTGCTGATGTTAGGCATGCTTTTTCAAAGTTTGGTGGAAACCTTGGTACAGATGGATCAGTTGCATATTTGTTTAATAAAATTGGTGTAATTAATATTGCTAGCTCTTATGATGAAGATACCGTTATGGAGATAGTACTTGATGCTGGAGCTGATGATATGACGTCCTCTGAAGATGGCTATGAAGTTATTACCAGTTCAACAAATTTAAGCAAAGTTTTAGAAGCTTTGACAGTTCATAACATAGAGACAATCCAAGCTGAAGTTGCAACAAGAGCAGATGTTTTAGTTGATCTAGATGCAGAGGCGTCAGAAAAGGTCTTAAAGATTATGAACTTTATGGATGATCTAGATGATGTTCAAGAAGTTCATACTAATGGAGAATTCGCAGATGATTTTGAGATTGAGGAATAATTTTGCCAGTTAATTCTAGAGCTAAAGGTGCAAATTTTGAAAGAGAAATTGGAAACTTGCTAGTACAAGATCTTAATTTAACTAACCCTGTTAAAAGAATTCTTGAGCAAACTAGAACTAAAGAGTTGCCTGATTTAAGGCTTGGAAGATGGTGTATTGAATGTAAAAGATATGGAGATGGTGGTGAACCACCAAAAGAATGGTGGGAGCAAGTTCTAAGATCATGCTCTGAAGAATTGCTTATGCCAGCACTGATCTATAAATTTAATAGAAGGCCTATAAAAGTTAGAGTTCTAGCATCTTCAATCAACCCAGCAATACAAAATAAACTTATAACAGTAGATCTTTTATGGGATGACTTTATAGAAATTATTCTTGAGTTATTTCAGAAAGATATTCAACTTCATGAAGAAAGATTTCAAGTGTAACGATTTTCCATTAACAGTATTTTGCGAAGATACTGATTTTCAAGGAATTGTTTATCATGCTAATTATTTAAAATTTTTTGAAAGAGCTAGAACTCAATTCTTAATTGATCAGAATATATCTCAAATTTCGTTATCTTCATCTAATCTAGCCTTCGTAATTCGAGATATTAATTTAAGATATCTCTCTCCAGCAAAGCTTGAGGATAGGCTGATAGTTTCGAGTACTGTTCGGTCAATTTCAAAGGCAAGGTTGCTATTCTACCAACAAATAATTAATCCAAAAAATGATACTATTATATGTCGAGGCGAAATTGAGGTATGTTTCTTGGACTTAGCTAAAAATAAACCAAAATCTTTCCCTGAAAAGTTATTAAAAATTTTTTAAAGGCCTATTTATATGAACGATATATCTACAATTAACTTATTTCTTGAAGCTGGACTAGTTGTTAAAAGTGTCATGGTGATACTAATATTAATTTCTCTTTTTTCCTGGATTATAATTTTTGAGAGGTACTTTTTTTACAGAAAAATAAAAAGTCTAAATATTGAGTTTGAAAACAAGTTTTGGTCTGGTGAAGATCTTAATAATTTGTTCAATGAAGTAAAAGATAATGATCTTATTTTATTTGGTTCTTCTAGTGTTTTTAGAAATGCTTTTAAAGAATTTAATCGCCTAAAATCTGATGATAATGTAACCGAACTAGATTTAGAGGGAATTAATAGGTCTATGAGAGTTGCAATTGCTAGAGATGAAGAAGATATGAATAAGCATCTACCATTTCTTGCTAATGCTGGATCGGTAAGCCCATATATTGGTTTATTTGGAACCGTTTGGGGAATAATGACCTCTTTTCAAGGCTTATCTGATGCTACACAAGCTACGATTAATGCAGTAGCTCCAGGAATATCAGAAGCGCTCGTTGCAACAGCAATGGGTCTTTTTGCTGCTATACCTGCTGTTGTTGCCTATAATCGCTTTGCATCTCAATCAGACTCTATTTCGCAATCTACTACTATTTTTGCTGAAGAGTTAGCAAGTATTTTTTATAGGCAGGTTTTAAAAAATAAAAAATGATTTATCGCTTAGCGAAAAGAAAAAAATTACAAGCTGAAATTAATGTAGTTCCATATATTGATGTAATGCTAGTTTTATTAATTATTTTCATGGTTTTATCTCCATTACTTATTCAAGGAATTGAAGTCAATTTACCTCAAACAGATACAACAAAAATGTCAGTCCAAAATGAACCTTTGGTTATATCAATAGACTCTAAAGGCAACTATTATTTAAATCTTGGAGATGAAAGTCTTGCCATATCAATTGAGGAGTTGAAAAGAAAAGCTCAAGTCATATATCAAGCAAATACTGAAATTGAAGTTGTTTTTCAAAGCGATGAAGCAGTTAGCTTTAATAGTGTGGCAAAAGCTATGGCAGCTGTTCAAAGTGTAGGTATTTCTAAAATAGGAATTGTTACAACTGGATATGCAGACTAGAGTTAATTATCTTCAGGCATCTTTTTTGTCATTTCTGATTCACGCTTGTCTTTTTTTATACTTGGTAGGTTTTTTTTATTCAGATAAACAGGTCCGACCAATTTTAAGCAAAGCGGTCAATGTAAATATAATTGTAGAAGACATACCTGCTAAGAAAATAGAAGAATTAGCTAAAAATATACCACTTTTAAAAGAGGTTAAGACTATTACAGAAAAGACTAATTTAGTTAAAAATATTACCGAGGTTCCAAAAATAAGTTCTCAGGGATCAATAATGAATCTTCAAGATCTAATAAATCAAGAATCTCAAGTTTTAGATTCAAACCTACTTGAAAATGATATTAATAAATATAGTAGTCTTATTATAAATTTAATTGAAGCCGCGTGGATAAAACCTAAAAATATTCAAAATAATTTAATATGTGATATTAAAATAAAAATTAATTCTCGAGGAAGGATTGTAGACATAAGTTTAATTAATAGTAGTGGTAATATTAGATTTGATAATTCAGCTCTTCAAGCTGTTCGAAGGGTAGAAACGTTTTCATTTTTTAATGAGATAACAAAAAAAACATATGAAGATGTATTTAAAAATATTGTTATAAGTTTTAATCCCTCATGATGAAATTATTTTTAATGTTACTACTAATGCCAAATTTATTATTGGCAGAATTATTGCTTGAGATTACTAAAGGTTCAGAAAATCCTTATAGGATTGCAATAATTCCTTTTCAGGGATCAAGTAGCTCTGTAAATACAATAGTTGAGGTACTTAATAGTGATTTAGTCCGGACCGGAGATTTTTACGTTTTAAAGGAAGAAATGTTACTTTCTATGCCTAAAACAATTGAAGAAATAAATCCCTCTGAATGGAAGTTATTAAATATCGATTTTATAGTTCTAGGTGAAGTTGTTAGCGAAGAAAACTCTGGACTAAAGGCAACTTATGAAATTTATGATGTTAATAAAAAAACAAAAATTAGATCTTCAACTGTATTTGGCATACCTGGAAGAATACGTCAGCTTTCCCATTATATCAGTGACGGAGTTTATGAGAGTATTACCGGCCTAAAAGGTATCTCAGCTACAAAACTTCTTTACGTTAATGAAATTAAAAATAACCTTGATTCAGATTACATTCTTTATATAGCTGATGCTGATGGAGCAAATGAACAGGTTTTGCTCAAAAGTACTGAACCAATAATATCCCCAGCTTGGTCTCCTGATTCAAAACAAATAGCTTACGTTTCATTTGAGACAGGCATGGCAAAAGTTTTTATACAAGATATTAGTTCAGGAAAGCGAGAGTTAGTTTTAACTAACAATAATCAAATTAGTTCACCAGCTTGGTCTCCCGATGGCAAGTTATTATCTTTAACATTATATCAAGATGGCAATGCAGAAATTTATATATTGAATTTACAGAATAAGAATCTAACAAGACTTACTAAACATTATTCTATTGATACTGAATCTAGATGGTCACCAAAAGGAACGAAAATTTTATTTACTTCTGGAAGATCTGGATCTCCACAGTTATATGAAATAGACCTCACTAAATTTAATACTAAACCTTCACGTCTTACTTTTGAAGGAAATTACAATGCCAAGGGGTCTTATTTACCAAATAATGAAGGTATTGTATTTGTGCATAGGTCAAATAATGAATTTCAAATCGCCTTAAAGTACTTCGATGAAAACTTTATTAGACCATTAACAGAATCTAAGATGGATGAATCACCTAGTGTTTCTCCTAATGGTAATGTGATAGTCTATGCAATAACAGATAAGGAGTCAGGAATGATTGCAGGAGTAACATTAAGCGGCGCAGCTTTTGTACTTCCTGCAACTAATGGCAAGGTCAGAGAGCCAGCCTGGTCTGGATTTTTAAGATAATTTTTTGGAGAAATAAATAATGACTAGCAACAATAAACTAATAATTTCATATTCCTTTATCGGGTTATTTATTGCTTCTTGTAGTAGCGTTCAAGTTACCGAAGAGGCTGTGTATGAAGATTCTATTCAAAGTATAGAGGTTACATCTAGTAAAGCTGAATCATCAACGCCTATAGAGTCTAAGGCAGTACTGGCAAATGCAACTGTATATTTTGAATTTGATAGTTTTAATCTCTCTACACGTTCTATACAAGCTTTAAAAAGCATTACAAATTTGATGCAAGATAATCCCGCAATTGATATTACAATTGCTGGACATGCTGATGAAAGAGGTACCAGAGAATATAATCTAGCTCTCGGTCAAAGAAGAGCCGAAAGTGTTGCTGATTATTTAGAGTTAAAAGGTATTTCAAGATCAAGACTAACGTTAAAAAGTTATGGAGAGGAAATGCCAATGACTTTAGGCTCTAATGAAAGATCATGGGCAAGGAATAGAAGGGCTGAAATCAATTAAAATTTATGCCTAAGTTTAATCTTAATCTCAAGCAATTAGGGATATTTGGATTTATATCTGCTTTTGCCTTACTTTCAGTCGCTCAAGACTCTCAATCAACTGAATCAGATATATTATTTTTAAAGATTCAAGAACTTGAAATGGAGATAGCAAGCTTAAGGAATGAGGTTGAAGCTCAAAACTATTTAATTGAAAAATTAATTAATGAATCTGCAAAAGAAGAAGTAGATGAATTAGTTGAAGTAAATGAATTAGATTCTGCTATTGAAAATGAGGTCTATAGATTTGATGGTATTAATGATGTTAAGAGTATTGATGAAATCTATAATGAGGCTGTAAAGTCATTAGCCAATGAAGATTACGATGCTGCAAAAAAGTTATTTAATTATCTAATTAATAACTTTTCAGATCCGGATAAATTTCCATTATCATTATTTTGGCTTGCAGAAATTGAGTTTTCCTCATCAAATTTTGATGCTAGTAAGAACTATTACATGCAATTAATATCTTCTTATGAAGATCATTGGAGAGTGCCTCTTGCACATAAGAAAATTGGGGATATTTCCTTTAAGCTTGGCAATATTAAAAAGGCAAAAGAAAAATATCAATTTGTAATCCGTGAATTTCCCAACAACCCTGCATCATCTATGTCTTTGCAAAGTTTAGAAGATATGGAATAATCACCACTTTTTATGACATGCTAAATCAAGGGTCGCTAGCTCAGTTGGTAGAGCAGTTGGCTTTTAACCAATTGGTCACAGGTTCGAATCCTGTGCGACCCACCATTTACAGCATAAAAATTCTCAATTTCTTTTTACTACCTTTGTTTGCAGGGGGCTTTAATGAAAGAATTTTTTAACAAGCTATTTCTTCCTTTTACCAAAGAATCCTCTCTCGCAGGCATCTTTTTCTTTTTTGTCTTGTCTTCATGGTATGTCTTAAGACCTGTAAGAAATGAAATGGCTGTAGCTAATGTTGATAATTTACCTTTGCTTCTTGCAGTTGGTGCTTTGGCAATGCTGCTTGTAAACCCAATATATTCTCGTTTAGCTTCAAAGACTAATCTAAGAAAATTATTAATTTATTGTTATTTATTTTTTATTTTTAATTTACTTGGTTTTTTGTTTGCTTGGAAGGTACTTGATTTAGAGGGTGTGCTGTGGCTTGGAAGAGCTTTTTATATTTGGTGCAATATCTATTCTTTTTTCGTTGTATCGATATTTTGGGTAGTAATTATTAATGTTTTTAGATCTTCAAAAACCAGAAATTTCTATGGGGTAATTATGGCTGGAGGCTCAATTGGCGCTCTGGTTGGATCTGAAATTTCAAAACGATTTGCTAATTCATTTACTGATAGCGGTTTGGAGTTTTTTAGCATTTCAGCAATAGCTTTATTGTTTGCAGGTTTGTGTATTGGTTTATTATTAATCAATCACACTAATTCAAAACTAAATCAAAAATTAAGCCAACCTCCAGGAGGAGACAGCTTTGATGGTATTAAAAATGCTATTACAAAGAAAGATATCAGGTCAATTGCTATATATGTATGGCTCTTTACTGGACTAATGACTGTTCACTGGATGACAGCAATATCTATTATTGATGCATGGTCAAGCGATTCCGTTGAAAGAATAGCTCTATTTGGACAAATGGAACAAATGGTAACGATTTTAACTTTACCAACCCAATTACTGTTAACTTCAATAATCATTAATTTTTTAGGAGTTGGGCGCATTTTATTTTTATATGGAGTAGCATTTTTAATTGTATTTTCTACTTATGCCATCTCACCAACAATTTCTATTGTAATATTTGCAACTGTATTTTTAAGACTATTTGAATACGCTATCAATAAGCCAACAAGAGAAATAGTATTTAGTCATTTGAAACAAAATGATAGATATAAATCTTCAGTATTTATAGATACATTCTGCACTAGATTAGGAGACCTCTCAGGTAGTTTATTTATTTCATTGGGCAATGTGATGGGAGTTGGTTTTTCATTAATACCAATCTTTGCTATGCCTATAGCTGGAATATTTTCTTATTTTGGTATAAAGATAGCCAAAGAAACAAAAATCTATTGACCTCTAAGTCCTTTTATAGATTTTCTGGTTGAATTAATTTTCGTCATTATTGATTCTGAGACTTGAAAATTACTTTCTGTAAGCTTTAATGCAAATTGAAGCTGGTTTAATGCATCTTCATATTGACCAAGAAGCAAATAATATTCAGCTCTACTTTGATGGTAACCAATAACATTTTTACTATCTCTCTGGACTTCAGATAAATAAAGCCATAGATATGGATCATTGTTTCTTCTCAGAAGTTGATCCCTTATTAATTCTTCAGCAGCAAATAGCTTTTTATCATATGCAAGAATCTTTGCCTTTAGAACAGAAAGAGGATAATTTTTTGGAGATATATTTAAAAATATATTAACTACTTCGAGTGCATCTTCTGACTTTCCTTCATCAAGTAGAATCTCAGCTTTGGTGTTTACAAGAATTAGATTTTTTGGATTTTCTATAATTAAACTATTAATTATCTTTAACGCTTCTTTATGCTGCCCACTTATTTTGTATGCAAGTGAGAGTGCATATCTATTTTCATTAGAGTATGGATCTTTTTCTAGCAAACCTTTCATTTTTCTCACAGAATTTAAAGGAATATCTTCATATCTTATTTGAAGTCTTCCTCTGATAAATTCATAGTTCAATGAATTTTTTGTATTAAATGGGGTTTCAACTTGATCAGCGGCATTAAAAGCATCAGTAACTCTTGAAGACGAAATAGGATGAGTTAAAAGAAATTCAGGAATTTTATCTCCAGCAAGCCTTCTAAGCTTTGCCATTTGTTCAAACATTTCACCCATACTTGAAGGGTCATACTCAGCATTGATTAAATTATTGAAGCCAACTCTATCAGCCTCTCTCTCAAATAGGCGACTATATCTTAAACTTTGCTGTTGAAGAAATGCAGGCCCAGCCATAAAAGCAGTAGGATTATTTGTAGCTACTGCAGCAGCAACGGCAGAGACCATAACAAGAATTGATGCAATATTATTATCCTGAGAGTTAAGAATATTTCTTGCGAAGTGTCTTTGACTTAAATGTGCTAGCTCATGAGTTATTACTGAAGCAAATTGACCTTCATTTTGTGCATTTAAAAATAAACCTCCATTAATTCCAATAACACCCCCTGGAGCTGCAAATGCATTCAAGGAGTTATCATCTATCAACAATACATTAAAATTTCTATCTTTTACTTGGCTATATTCAGACAGCCTATAGACTAATAATTCAGAATACTCCTGAATTAAGGGATCAGAAATCAAAGGAGCTTGACTGTATACCTGTTTCAAAAATTCATTACCTATAATTTTTTCCTGGTCATTTGAAACTACTCCCGATACTCTATCTCCGAGTTCTGGTAATGATAAATTTAGATCTGGCTCAGCATTAATACTTAAAATAATTGAAACAGAAAGTATATAAAAAAGTTTTTGCATTTTTAAATTTATTAAATTCTAAGAATTTACATTCCCAATAAAACTAACACATTTAGAGCTTATTAGATTAATATAAGTGAGTAAATTATCATAAATTATATATATTTATTGTTTGACAGTAATAAATATAAATAGTTTTTGTATTTACTAACTTTAAAAGGAATTATTTCATTTATGAGTGATTTATTAGTAAGTAATGCGCTTTGGTTTATATCTTTAGGCCTTTTTGCGAGTATGGGATATTTTTTCTTTACTCAATCTATAAAAAAACTTTTTGTAAATGAAGAAACAATAGTATTTTCTTTAATATTAGTAGTTGCTATTGCAGCATTATCTCTCTTTGGCAGCATACTATCTCCGTTCTTGGTTAGTATAATCGTGGCATATTTGCTGGTAGGTTTTCAAGTTAGATTAGAGGGTTATGGCCTGAAGACATATACAGCTTTAGTAGTCACTTATATATTTTTTTTAGTTATTACAACAACATTGTTAGTGTATCTAATTCCTCTAATTTATCAGCAACTTCAATCCCTTGTTCTTGAGTCTCCAAGGTTATTCAATGAATTGATTGTATTTATTCAGGCTGTTCCAAGTAATTACCCTGATTTAATTTCTTCACAACAAGTCACTTCTTTCTTTGAGGGCATATCTGCAGAGATCACAGGCTTTACTCAAAATTTAGTTAAGTCCTCTATTACTGGTATCACTGGCACTATTACATTTGCTATGTACCTTATTCTTTTTCCAGTACTCGTATATTTCTTTTTATTTGATAGAAAAAACATAATAAATAGTTTTATGGCGATAATTCCAGGTGAAAGGAAAATGCTTTCCAATGTTTGGCTAGAAATGGATAACCAGTTAAGTAACTATGTTAGAGGTAAATCTATTGAAATTTTAATAGTTGCAGTTGCTTCAGCAATTATTTTTGCATCTTTAGGCTTAAACTATACAGCGCTTCTTTCTGTTCTTGTTGGCGTATCTGTATTAATACCATATGTTGGTGCTTTTTTAGTTACTATTCCAGTTCTTGTAGTTGGCTTAATTCAATTCGGTCTCTCAGCAGATTTTTATATACTGACAGGCTTATATTTGCTTTTACAGGCCCTTGATGGAAATTTATTGGTTCCTTTAATATTCTCTGACGCAGTAAAATTACATCCAGTAATCATAATATTAGCAGTATTTATTTTTGGCAGCATGTTTGGTTTTTGGGGAGTATTTTTAGCAATACCAATAGCAACTTTTATTAAAGCTATATGGAATGCATGGCCATCACAAGCTCAATAATATCTAACTAATAGATTTAATAACTTCTAAAACTTCGTCAACATGTCCTTTAACCTTGACAGATCTCCACTCATTAATAACTTTACCTTCACTATTTATAATAAATGTGCTTCTATCAACGCCAATATATTCTCTTCCATACATAGATTTAAGTTTCATAACGTCAAATGCCTTGCAAACTTTCTCATCAGGGTCAGACAAAAGCTCAAATGGAAATTCTTGCTTAGCTTTAAAGTTTTCATGCGACTTAATTGAATCTCGCGAAACTCCCAATATCTCAGTTTTAAGGGACTTAAATTGCTTATATGCATCTCTGAATTCTTGTCCTTCTGTTGTGCAGCCTGGGGTACTGTCCTTAGGATAAAAATAAATAACTAAATTTTTACCTAAAAAATCTTCTGATGAAATATTTTTTCCACTTGTAGCCTCTGCAGTAAATTTTGGACATTTTTTCCCTAATATTTTTTTTGTCATTTTTCTTCCTTAATTTGTTAAAATGAAATGGTATAGTCCTATTTTTACTGAAATAATTATTCATGCAAGCTCTTAAAGGAAGTTTAGTAGCATTAGTTACTCCCTTATCGTCTAAAGGCGAGGTAGACTATATAGCTCTTAAAGATCTTGTGGAATGGCATATTGAGCAAGGAACGCATGGTATTGTCTCTGTTGGCACTACTGGAGAAGCTCCAACTCTCAGCGTTCATGAGCATTCTGAAGTAATAGCTAAAACAACTGAATATGTAAATGCAAGAATTCCAGTCATAGCTGGTACTGGAGGAAACTCAACACGAGATTCAATAGCTTTAACAAAACATGCTAAAGAAGTAGGTGTAGATTTTTGTCTTTTAGTAACACCTTATTACAATAAACCAAATCAAGAAGGCTTAATGAGGCACTTTTTATCAATAGCTGAATCTGTTGATATTCCTCAAATTTTATATAACGTTCCTTCTAGGACAGCATGTGACATTCTTCCTTCAACTGTAAAAATATTAGCTAGTCATAATAATATTGTAGGCATCAAAGAAGCCCTAGATGATATGGATAGAATAAAAGAATTAATTAAAATATCTGATGAAATTAAGAGTAAAAAAGATTTTTATATTTATTCTGGTGATGATCCAACTTTTTTAGCATCCATGGAACTTGGAACTCATGGAGTTATATCCGTTGTTGCTAATGCAATACCAAATCAAATAGCTTCAATATGTAATCTAGCTCTAAATAAAGATTTTGTTAAAGCGCATGAGATCAATAAAATTTATGATGATTTGTATGAGTTATGTTTTGTCGAATCAAATCCAATTCCAATTAAATGGATTATGTATAAACTCAATAAAATAGAAAATAATATAAGATTACCTTTAATTGATCTTAATGAAACTTTTCATGAAAAGATCATGTCAGAGATGGTAAAATTGAAATTAATATGAAAAACACATTACAACTTCTAGCAACATTATTTATTATTCAATCTTGTTCATTTATTACTGGGCCTGAAGGGATGTTCCCTGAAACTAAATATGATTTTTTAGATGAAGAAGTGGCCCCCAATTTAAGTATTCCAGAATCACTTGATGAAATCGAAAAAGATAATCATTACCCTATAGAAGTAATGGCATTAGATGATGTAGCAAAAGATGTTCCTAAGCCAAGACAAGTTTTCTCCTCTGGAGGAGCATCAGAAGTTCAGTTAAGAAGACTCGGAGAATTGATGTGGATTTATGTTGAAACACTTCCTTCAACTGCTTGGCCAATATCCAAAAATTACTGGGAAGCATCGAGCTATAAAATTTTATCTGCTGATGCAGAAACTGGTGTAATACAAGTCTCTTTTAAGAATAACTCAACCTTAGAAATGGTAGTTGAGCATGGAATCAAAGAAGCTTCAACAGAAATCTTTTTAAGACAATTAGATAATAACAATAAAAATATAACAGAAGTTGAATCAATTAAGCCTGAGTTCGAAATGATTGTAGATTATATAGCTGCATCGGTTGAGAATTTTTCAGGAACCTCACTTGCTGCTCAAAGTTTGAATGAAAACAAAAAAGCAAGAATATTTACTCAAAATAATCAAACTGTTATAGAGCTTGATTTATCCTATCAAAGAGCTTGGTCTTCTGTAAGTCGAGCTTTAACTGCAGGAAATATAGTTACAAATGACAGAAATAGGGATGAAGGAATATTCTATGTAAGTTATGCGAGTGAAACGCAGCCTGGATTCTTTTCTTTTCTATCTTTTGGTCAAGAAGAGAATGAGGAAGGTCTTATTCTTGGTGAAGAGGCTGCTTTTGAAGTTCAAGTTAAATCTACAGGAGTAAAAACTATTATTACTGCGAAGGCAGTAAATGGAAGCATTGAAGATGCTGAAACATTACTATCTAAAATAAATGAGTCATTAAGCTAATGAATAAAATAAATGAAATAACTACAGGTAAAGCTAAGTCTTTGTACACAACAGATTTAGCTGATCAATTAATAATGCATTTCAGAGATGATACTTCTGCCTTTGATGGCAAAAAGAAAGAAGCACTTCTTGGTAAGGGCGCTGTTAACAATCAATTTAATGCTTTTATAATGGAGCACCTTGAAACAAAAGGTATTGAAACTCATCATATAGAAGTATTAAACTCAACAGATTCTTTGGTACATAAATTAGAAATGTTTCCTATTGAATGTGTTGTTCGTAACAGAGCTACAGGATCAATATGTAGAAGGTTGGGAACAGAGGATGGTTTAATTCTTGAATCACCATTATTTGAGTTTTTTTTAAAGGATGATGATCTTGGAGATCCATTAATTACTGACGAGCATATTTTGTCTTTTGGTTGGGCTAAGTCAGAGCACATTCAAGAAATGAAAGAAGTTACCCTAAAAATTAATACCATACTTACTGAGTTATTCTTAGCTAGCAATTTGATTCTAGTTGACTTTAAGGTTGAATTTGGAATATGTGATGGAAAACTTTTACTCGCTGATGAATTTACTCCTGATGGTTGTAGGCTTTGGGATACGGAAACTCTAGCAAAAATGGACAAAGATAGATTTAGACAAGGTTTAGGTGATGTTGTTGAATCTTATCATCAGGTTGCAGATAGATTAGGCATGAATATTAAACTTGACTAAATAAGTCAGGTATTTATAATTGGCGCGTGAAACTCACCACCAAAAGCAAATATGCTGTAAATGCGCTAACGGAACTCTGTACACTTCAGAATGATGGCCCTGTAGCACTTTCAGATATATCTAACCGTCAAAATATTGAAATAACATATTTAGAGCAATTATTTAGAAAGCTAAGAATTGCTGGAATTGTTGAGAGTGTTAGAGGTAGAAAAGGTGGTTATGTGTATGCTAAAGATCCATTATCAGTATCTATAAAAGATATTATGGATGCGGTTGACGAGGATTTAGATGCTACAAGTTGTAATGGGTCCTCTTCATGTCATCATGGTCAAAGATGTAATGCTCATAATCTATGGTGTGAGTTAAATGAAGTTGTTGATTCATTTTTAAGCAATGTAACAATTTCACATTTAATACAAAATGAGAATCCTCATATTCAAGTTAAGGAGATAATTTGATGAAAGCGGTAAATGAGCCAACGATATATTTAGATTATGCGTCTACAACTCCTGTAGATCCAAGAGTCGCAAGTAAAATGATGGAATATCTAACACCACAAGGAGAGTTTGGAAATCCAGCTTCAAGATCTCATAGGTTTGGATGGGCTGCAGATGAAGCAGTAGAAGAAGCTAGATCTCATGTTGCAAATCTCGTTAACTGCGATCCAAGGGAGATCGTGTGGACATCTGGGGCAACTGAGGCAGATAATCTAGCTATTAAAGGAGTTGCAAGATTCTACAAGTCTAAGGGTAATCACATTATTACTTCAAAAATTGAACACAAAGCAGTTTTAGATCCATGCAGGCAACTAGAAAGAGAAGGCTTCGAGGTTACATACTTAGATCCAGATGAGGGTGGTATTATTTCTCCAGAAGCTATAAAAAACGCATTGCAGGAGAATACTGTTTTGGTATCAGTAATGCATATTAATAATGAGCTTGGAACTCTTAATGATTTAAAGGGTATTGGAGATATTGTAAAAGAACATGGAGCATTTTTTCATGTAGATGCTGCACAAAGTACTGGAAAAGTAGAAATAGATTTATCTACTTTACCTGTAGATTTAATGTCATTTTCTGCTCATAAAACATATGGCCCAAAGGGTATAGGCGCTTTGTATGTTAGAAGAAAGCCTAGAGTTAGAATTGAAGCTCTTATTCATGGCGGCGGCCACGAAAGGGGTATGAGATCAGGAACTCTTCCAACACATCAAATTGTTGGTATGGGCGAAGCATTTAGAATTGCTCAAATGGAAATGAATATCGATTTAGAGAAAATTAAGAATTTTCACGAAGTTTTCCTTAAAGAGGCAATGAAAATAGAGCATGCTTATATAAATGGAGACGTTAATAACAAGGTTCCAAATATTTTAAATATTAGCTTTAATTTTGTTGAGGGAGAGTCTTTAATTATGGGTTTAAAAGATGTTGCTGTTTCTTCAGGGTCAGCTTGTACTTCTGCAAGCCTTGAACCTTCATATGTTCTGAGAGCTCTGGGAAGAAAGGATGAATTAGCTCATAGCTCTATTAGATTTTCATTTGGAAGATTTACAGAAGAATCTGAAGTGCATAGAACAATAAAGATTTTAGGCAATGTAGTTGAAAGATTAAGAGAATTATCTCCTCTATGGGAAATGCATCTAGATGGTATTGATCTAGATACAGTAGAGTGGGATACGCATTAGAATACGTATAGGAGTATAAAAAATGGCATATAGTAAAAAAGTAGTAGATAAGTTTGAGAATACTTTAAATAATCCTCAGGCATTTAAAGTTGGAAAATTTGATCCAAAAGAAGTCAATGTAGGAACTGGAATGGTTGGAGCCCCAGCATGTGGCGATGTAATGAAATTGCAAATAAAATGTGAGCAAAAGGGCAATACACATATTATTAAAGATGTTAAGTTTAAAACTTATGGTTGTGGATCAGCTATAGCTTCATCAAGTGAGTTAGTTGAAATGCTTATAGGAATGACTTTAGAGGAAGCTAAAGAAATTAAAAATAAAGAAATCGTTGATGCTTTGGAATTACCGCCTATTAAAATCCATTGTTCAGTATTAGCTGAGGATTCTATCAAGCAAGCAATTCAAGATTTTGAGTCAAAACAATAACTTATTTAGATGGACATTTTTAAACCAACTGAACTTAATTTCTCTGATAAGGCCATTGAGCATTTTACTAAGAGCCTAGATAAGAGAGGTAATGGTCTTGGTATCCAAATAGGAGTTAGAAAAGCAGGCTGCTCTGGGTATGAGTACTTTTTTGATTTTGTTGATGAAATCAACTTAGATCACAAAATATTTGAAAAAAATAATTGTAAAATCTTTGTAGATACAGATAGTCTCTCTTTTCTTAAAGGCACCTTAGTAGATTATTCTGAAGATGGTTTAAACAATGGAATTAAGTTTGAAAATCCTAATGCAAAAGCTGTTTGCGGTTGTGGGGAAAGTTTTACCATATAAGCTATGGCAAAAATAAAAATTTGGCCTCATGAGGAGCTTTGCCCTAATGGAGCAAATATTGAAAGTCTGCCAGAAGAAACTATTTGCGAAGCTGCATTAAGACAAGGAATTAAAATAGAGCATGCTTGTGAGATGTCCTGTGCTTGCACAACTTGCCATTGCATCATTAGAAAGGGTTTTGAGAGTTTAGATGATGCAAGTGATATAGAGGAAGATATGTTAGATAAAGCCTGGGGACTTGAACAAACATCAAGATTAAGTTGCCAAGCAGTTCCCCCAATAGATGAGGAGATAGAAATTGAACTTCCTAAATATAATATCAATATGGTCTCAGAGGATCATTAATGATTGAATTAGATTGGCTTGATATAAATGACATAGCTATCGAGCTGTATGATAATTTTCCTGATATCGATCCTCAATGGATTAGCTTCCCTGATCTTCATAGAAAAGTATGCAATTTAGAGGGTTTTAAGGGAGATCCATCTAAATCAAATGAACAAATACTTGAAGCAATTCAGATGACATGGATAGAAGAATTTAAATAAGTCTCCTATAATAGCGAAAATTTTTTAATAAGGATTATTATGACTATACAAAGAACACTTTCAATCATTAAACCGGATGCAGTATCTAAAAATGTAATTGGTAAGATTTTATCAAGATTTGAAGATAATGGATTAAAGATAATAGCAGGTAAATTAGTATCTTTATCTGATGACATGGCATCAGGTTTTTATGCAGAACATGAAGGCAGACCTTTCTTTGCAGCCCTAATAGAGTTTATGACATCTGGCCCTGTATTTGTTCAGGTCCTAGAAGGTGAAGATGCAGTTATGAAGAATAGAGAATTAATGGGAAGTACTAATCCTTCAGAAGCTGCTCCTGGAACAATAAGGGCAGATTTTGCTAAGAGCATTGATGCTAATGCTGTTCATGGGTCAGATTCACCAGAAAGTGCTGAACGAGAAATTAATTACTTTTTTAATACAGAAGATATTACCTCAAATTAATTTTGCAAGATAAAACTAATCTATTAGGCTATTCTCAAAAATCTTTAGAAGTTTTTTTTAAAGATATTGGTGAGCCATCTTTTAGAGCCAAGCAACTGCTGAAATGGGTTCATCAAAAAGGTGAATTAGATTTTGGAATGATGACTGACTTTAATAAAACTTTAAGAGAAAGGTTAAAAAGCATAGCTATATTAAAGGCACCAATTGTTAAAAGCGTTTTAACATCTGAAGAAGGTACTAAAAAATATTTAGTTGAGTTAGATTCAGGTTCTTCTATCGAGATGGTTAGAATTCCTGAAAAGAAAAGAATGACATTATGTATATCTTCTCAGGCTGGATGTGCGCTTCAATGCACTTTCTGCGCTACTGGAGCTCAAGGATTTGATCAAAATCTAACCTCTGATGAAATAATAGGTCAAGTTTGGCTTGCTAATTTCTATGACAGAGACGAAGCTCCAATAACCAATGTTGTTTTTATGGGTATGGGCGAACCTCTTCTGAACTTTAATCCTGTTATGGAATCTGTAGAGATTATGCGCAATCAAATTGCTTACTGTCTTTCAAGAAAGAGAATAACTATTAGTACATCAGGAATAGTTCCTCAAATTAATAAATTAGCTGACTTAACAGATGTATCTTTAGCAATATCTCTTCATGCAGCTGAAAATGAATTAAGAGATATTATTGTCCCAATTAACAAAAAATATCCAATTAAAGAGTTACTTAATTCATGTAAAAATTATTTATCTAAGCAAACTGGTAAAAGAAATATAACTATAGAGTATATTTTAATAGATGGTATTAATGATTCCCTGAAGCACGCTGCAAGCCTTTCAAAAATCTTATCAACGCTATCGTGTAAAATTAATTTAATTCCCTTTAACCCATTTGAGGGGAGTGATTACAAAAGATCATCAAATAAAAGCATCTACGCATTTAAAAACTATATGGTCAACAAGGGATATATCACTACTTGCAGAATAACAAGGGGCGATGCAATTGATGGCGCTTGCGGTCAACTTGTAGGAAATTTAAAAAAGACAATTAAAGGAAAAGGCGTTATCCAGCATACAAGCATCCATTAGTACTCAGGATGGAGAAAGTAGTTAAATCAGGGAAAGTAGGAGCAAAGTTTAAAGAGGCCAGATTTAAACTTAATTTAAGCCTTGAAGATATATCAAAAAATATTCTTATTAATATCAAATACCTGGAAGCTATAGAAAAAGATGACTATTCAATCTTTCCTGCAAGAGCATTTGCTTTAGCTTATTATAAAAAGTACTCCAAATTCTTAGAAATTAAAGATATATTTCCACTCCAGGAGCCCGAAAGCTTAGTAAACGATAGAAAAAGATCAATTAAATCTTCTGGTATGAGATTAGCAGAATTTGAAAAATTGATAAGAGATAACTTTTTTAAAATCATAGTATTTTTAACAACGTCTTTAATACTTTTAATAATCCTTTCGTTAAATTTAATTGATAATAAATCTCATAATTTAGATCAAAGTAAATCAGGAGCTAAAGTAACCGAAATTCTAGACATAAAAGAAATAGATAATGTACAAGAATCCATAGCAGAACCAATGCCTCATAATAATAATTTAATATTGATATTTTCTGGACCTTGTTGGGTTGAAATATATACAGATAATAAAAAACCTTTGATCTATAAGTTATATAATAATAACGAAGTTTTAGAAATAGAGATTAAAAAAAGCTTTACACTTATCATAGGGAATATTGATAATGTAAACGCGGACTACGCTGGTAAAAATATTAATCTCATTGATAGCGCTAATGAACAAAAAGTGAGTATAACTACATTTAAAAATGAGTGATTGGATTAAAAGAAAAAATACCAAAATTGTCAATGTTGGAGGAGTGCCTGTTGGTGGTAAAAATCCAATAGCAGTTCAATCAATGACAAATACTGACACATGTGACGTCATCTCAACTGTTAATCAAATTAACGACCTTCAGGCTGCTGGAGCAGACATTGTTAGAGTTTCTGTTCCAGGTTTTGAAGAAGCTTCAGCATTTAAAGAGATAAGAAAAGCAGTTAGCATTCCTTTGGTTGCAGATATCCACTTTGATTATAAAATTGCATTAGAAGTTGCAGACACTGCTGATTGCTTAAGAATTAATCCAGGCAATATTGGTAAAGAGGATAGGGTAAGAGACGTTATTCAATCTGCAATTGATAATAATGTTCCTATAAGAGTTGGTGTTAATGCAGGTTCAATGGAAAAAGACCTTCAAAAGAAATATGGAGAACCGAATGCAGATGCTCTAGTAGAATCTGCCTTACGACATGTAGATATTTTAGATAAATTTAACTTTGAAAATTATAAAATGAGTTTAAAGGCCTCAAATATTGAAATGACCGTTGATGCATATAGAAAGATATCAAAAATTATTGATCAACCTCTTCACCTAGGAATTACAGAGGCTGGAAGTTATAGAGCTGGAACTGTTAAATCATCTATAGGAGTAGGCATGCTTCTGTCAGAAGGAATAGGCGATACAATTAGAATTTCATTAGCTTCTGATCCAGTAGATGAAATAAAAGTCGGTTGGGACATATTAAAAAGTCTTAATATAAGAAGTAGAGGAGTTAAAATTATTGCTTGCCCAAGTTGCTCAAGACAAAATTTTAATGTTATTGAGGTTGTAAATGCTCTTGAAGAAAGATTTGAAGATATTTCTGATGACATAGAGATTGCTATTATAGGCTGCTATGTCAATGGTCCAGGAGAATCTAAGGCAGCTGACATTGGTCTGACGGGAGCCTCTCCAAAAAATTTACTATATATTGATGGTGTTCCTGATAAAAAAATTGCCAGTGAGCATTTAATTGATGAACTTGAGCATCAGGTTAGAGAAAAGCTATCATCTAGAAATGATAGTAATGTTATTGTAAGGGGCTAAATGGACAAAATTAATTCATTAAGAGGTATGCCAGATTTTTATTCTGATGCTTTAATCAGCTGGACTCCTGTTGAGAATAAGTTAGAGGAGATCTTTAGAGCTTTTTCAATTAGTGAAATAAGAACACCAATTATGGAATACACAGATTTATTTAAAAGATCAGTTGGCGACACTTCAGATATTGTAAATAAAGAAATCTACTCATTTAATGATAGAAACGATCAAAGCATTAGTCTTCGACCTGAAGGAACAGCCGGGGTTATTCGTTCTGTTATAGAAAAGAAATTAGATCAACAGCAATCTAAGTTTTGGTATATGGGCCCGATGTTTAGATATGAGAGACCTCAAAAAGGAAGATATAGACAGTTTCATCAAGCAGGAATTGAGTTTTTAGGTTATCAAGAGGGACAAGCAGATTTTGAGCTAATAGCATTAGTATGTTCAATTGTTAATGGTCTAGATATAAAAAATGCAAAGTTAAAAATTAATCACCTGGGTGATAAAGATTCAAAGATTAAGTTTGCGAGATCTTTAGTTAAATTTTTAGAGCCATATAAGGATCAAATGGATGAAAAAGACCTAGAAAGACTTAATAAAAACCCACTACGGATTTTAGATTCAAAAGATAAGAAGATTCAGGAGATTCTAAAAGATGCACCTTCGCTAAGTGATTTTATTTCTGATTCTGCTAATTCGCTACTTTCTACAATTCAAAAAACATTTGGCGATCAATGCATCATAGAAATTGATAACAAACTTGTAAGAGGACTTGATTACTATACTGGCTTAGTTTTTGAAGCTTGTTCTTCTGATTTAGGGGCACAAGATGCTTTTATAGGAGGAGGCAGATACGATAATCTTGCAAACGCCCTAGGAGGCAAAGACATGCCAGCAATAGGGCTTGCAATAGGTCTAGAAAGATTAATATCAATCTCATCAGTCTCTAAATTAGATGAAAAAAAGGTAGTCTTTATAAGTTCTACTAGCAATATAGCGCCATTAGCATTTAAAATAGCGAACCAGTTAAGAATTACCAATTCTAAAATCTCATTAGATATGGATTTAACTGATAGCAGTATTAAAGCTAAATTAAGAAGAGCTAATAAAACAGATGCTAGTCACGCATTTATCTTTGGCGATGAGGAGATGAGCAATAAAAGAGTTATTGTTAAATCTCTTTTAGAAGATACTGAGCAGGTAAGCATGAGTATTGATGAATGTATAGATTTCTACAAAGAGATCTAATCAAAATATTAAGGATATAACAATGGCTGAATATAGTAATGATGAAGAAAGACTACTTGCAATAGTTGATTTTTTTAAACACTACAGAAATCTAATACTTTCTATTGTTATATCTATTTCAGTTATAGGTATTGGAGCTTATGGCATTAAATATACACAAGATGCTCAAAATAGCTCTGCTGCATTAGTTTATAGCACCTGGATAGAAGATATTTCTAATGAAGAAAATAGCATAATTAATGATAATGAATCATTCGATATCTTAATTAATGAATATGAATCTACTGGTTTTGCCCAGTTAGCAATGCTTAAAAAAGCTTCAGCACTTGCTTCAAATTCTCAGTTAGGTGAGAGTAAAATATTTTTTAAGAAACTAATTGATATTTCTGGTGGTTTTTTTGGTAATCCATTAGTAAATAAAATGTCGAGAGTAAGTTTAGCGAGAATCCTAATTGCAGAATCTAATTATGATGAAGCTTTAAAATCAATTGAAAGCTTAATGAGTGGCTCAGATCCTTTAATAAATGAGCTTGCTGGTGATGCTCTAATGGGGCAGAAAAAAAATACTTTAGCAATTGATCAATATAATAGAGCTAAAGACTTGTATGATGACGAAGCATCAAAAAATATAATTATTATGAAACTTAATAACATCCAACAGGTCTTATAAATAGTTATGAAATACTTATTACATTTTTTAATTCTTATTTTTTTAAGTTCATGTTCAAGTATGGCATTTTGGAATAATCCAGAAGAAGAAGTTGAACCTAAAGAATCTAGAAGCTTTATAGACATAATAACTTTTTGGGATAATGGAACAGAAGAGGTAGATCTGAGTGAACCAAAAGTTTTAAGTGATATTTCTAACCAAGAAGAACTTGTTCTAAATTGGGAAATTGCTCTCCCATCAGATAGAAGCGCTACAGACTTTATTCCTAATTTTTCTGGTGAAGGTGGCAATAAATTAGGATCATTTTTACCAGCATTTATTGGGGATACTGTATTTATAGCAAATGGTGATGGAGCTGTAGGGTCTTTTAACCAAGACTCAGGCAGTGAAAATTGGATAGTAAATGTTCAGCCCCTAGCATCTGGTATTTCTGCAGGATTTGGAATACTTGTTGTTGCTGGCTCTCAAGGTGAATTAATTTGCTTGTCACAAAATGATGGTTCTATTATTTGGTCTATTGATGTCGGAAGTGAAATTCTTGCACCTGCTGCTCTTGACGCAAAATTGGTGTTGGTTAAAACAAGTTCTGGTGAGCTAAATGCTTATAATATATCTAATGGCTCAAGAGAATGGTCCTACAGATCACAGTTACCTACTCTAACTTTAAGAGGAAGCAGCCCGCCTGTTATTGAAGAGGGTATCGCTTACGCTGCTTTTGATAATGGGCGATTAGGAGCTTTTCAAGTTGATACAGGATTTTTGGTATGGGATGGAGCAATATCATATGTCGAAGGAACTTCAGAATTAGATAATATGATAGATGCAGATGCTGCTCCAGTTCTTGAGGGTGGGTTATTATTTATTGCTAACTATCAAGGTCAAATAGCTGCTTTTGATCCAGCCCAAAGAAGAATTGTTTGGGCAGAAGAAGCTTCATCTTTTTATTCGCCTGTCATTTCAAAGGGGGTTATGGCAGTACTTGAAACTGATTCAACCTTTAAAACTTTTTCTACTAAAACATTTATGCCATCTTGGGTAAACGAAGACTATTATCTTAGAAAGCTTTCAAATGCCGATACTTACAAGGGAAGTATAGTTGTAGGAGATTTCGAGGGTTATGTGCATTTTATAAATACACTAAATGGTTCAACAACAAGCAGAATGAAGTTAACGCGAAGCCCTATTAAATCTATTATAGCCAGAGCTAACAATATATTTATTGTCGATGAGCAATTTAATTTATATTCAGTTAGTTACTAGAATGCTCAATAACAATGTTTACTTCTATAGCAATAATTGGCCGTCCTAATGTAGGCAAATCAACACTCTTTAATAAATTAACAAAGACTCGCGAAGCAATAGTATCCGATTTTCCTGGTCTGACAAAAGATAGAAACTATGGTTATATAAAACTTGGCAGCATCAAAAGCTTTATTATTGATACAGGCGGTATAGGGAAAGATGAATCAAATCTATCTCAAAATATATCAGATCAAGCATGGATGGCGGCAAATGAATGTAATCTTATTTTATTTCTTGTTGATGGTTCTGAAAGTTTAACTTCAGAAGATCTTGATATCTTAAGCAACCTAAGAAAATTAAATAAACCATTTATAACTTTATTAAATAAGTCTGATAAATCTTCTAAATCAGAAGCTTTAAATGATATTTCTTCCAAAGGTATAAAAGATTATCTTGATATAAGCGCTGAACATTCAAGAGGTTTAGATGATCTAAGAAAGCTTTTAATAAAAATGCTACCTGAAAAAAATGATGAAATAGTTCCAGATGGAAAAAAGATTGCAGTTCTTGGAAGGCCAAATGCTGGTAAATCTACATTTATAAACAATTTTATTAAAGAAGATAGGTTGGTAGTTTCTGAAGTCGCAGGAACTACAATAGATGCTATAAGAATACCATTTACTATAGATGATAATGAGTTTGTTTTTATAGATACTGCTGGAATTAGAAAGGGATATAAACAAAACCATAAAGTTGAATATTTTTCATATGTTCGAGCTATGCATGCTGTAGAAGAAAGTGATGTTATTTTATTTTTAGTTGATTCAGATGAAAGCATTGTCGATCAAGATCTTAAGCTAATCAATATAATAGCTGAACAAGGTAAGCCACTTTTAATTGGTTTAAATAAAGTTGATCTCTTAACAAGATCAGAAAGATCTGAAATATATGAGACAAAAAGAATGCAATCTAACTTTTTAAAAGATTTTATTAAAGTAGAAGTGTCAGGAATGAAGGGCCTAGGATTTAAAAGACTTTTTAGAATACTTAACAGCCTTATAAAAAAATCACAGACTAACTATTCGACCGCATTACTAAATAAACATTTAAATAAATTTATAGAAAGGAGTGCGCCACCATCTGTAGGAGGCCGTCAACTAAAATTAAGGTATGTTCACTTTGGAGGCACTCAGCCTACAACTTTGATTATTCATTCTAATCAAGATAACAAGATCCCTTCTAACTATAAAAGATATTTAGTAAATTCTTTTAGAGAAGAATTGGGTTTAAAGAGTATTCAGTTAAGAATTATTTTCAGAAAATCAGACAATCCTTTCGAGGGCAAAGTTAATAAATTGACTGAGAGGCAGATCAAGAAGAAGAAAAGGTTAATGAAGCACGTAAAAAAATAGATTAGAAATCTTGATAATATTTGCCAATAGACCAAATTTGTAGCATAACTACAAAAAATAACTTATAAATATACTGTATTTAAAGGTTTTTTTATATATTTGACATAATATATCTTCTCTTTAAAAATCATCACTACATAAAATTACAATATTTAAATAAATAAGATTTTGTTTAAACAATTCCGTATAATTAGGATGTAATTTAGATGTATAAGGGAACATTTGTTACTAATGAAAAATGACCATAGACCAGTCAATATAAATTTAATTAAGATAAAGCTGCCTATTTCAGCTTTGGCTTCAATAACGCATAGATTAGCAGGCATGTATATTTTCTTTATAACATATCCTCTTTCAGTTTTTTTGTTCTATTTATCAATATCTAGTTCAGAAAGCTTTCTAAATTTAACAAATATATTAATTAACAGTATTTATATATCAACATTTGTTGCTTTTAGTTATTTAGTCCTTTGGTTTCATATTTTAACTGGAGTAAGACACTTAATAATGGATATGCACATAGGTGAATCATTGGAAGCTAGTAAATATTCTTCTATATTAGTTTTCTTTATATGGGGCTTATCTGTAATTGGAACTTTCATGGTGATGTATATATGAAGGGTTCAACTATTTGGCATCTGCAAAGATGGAGTTCAATTTTTATACTCGCATATGTAGTTTATGTAGTTTCATTTATTATTTCTTTTTCACCTATACTTTATAGTGATTGGATGATTTTCGTTAGTTCCTATATTTTTAAAATTGCAACTTCTATAGTTTTCATAAGTATTTTAGTTCATGCATTTTTAGGATTATGGACAATTGGAACTGATTATTTAACGCCAAGAACGTTAGGTTTTTTAAACTTAGCTTTATCTAGAATCGCTGATACTTCAAGACTTTTATATAATATTTTTTTTACAGTACTAGGTTTATTTTTATACCTATTTTTACTTTTTCTTATCTGGATATAGATTTATGACAAATACTATCAATGCTAATAATATCAAAACATTAGAATTTGATGCCTTGATTATAGGTGGAGGTGGCTCCGGAATGAGAACCTCATTAGAGCTTGCTAAGTCTGGATTAAAGACCGCAGTAGTTTCAAAAGTTTTTCCTACTAGGTCGCATACAGTCTCAGCTCAGGGTGGAATAACTTGTGCCATCCAAAGTGCTGATCCAAATGATGATTGGAGATGGCATATGTATGATACCGTTAAAGGTGCTGATTTTATTGGAGATCAGGATGCTATTGAATACATGTGTTCTGAAGGTCCTAAAGCTGTTTTTGAACTAGAGCATATGGGTTTGCCTTTTTCTAGATTCGATAACGGAAGAATTTATCAAAGACCATTTGGAGGCCAATCCAAGGATTTTGGGAATGGGGGTCAGGCTGCTAGGACTTGTGCAGCTGCAGACAGAACAGGGCATGCCCTTCTTCATACCTTATATCAAAATAATGTGAAAGAAGGTTCAAATTTTTTAAATGAATGGTTTGCCGTAGATCTAGTAAAAAACTCAAAAAATGAGGTTACAGGTGTGATCGCTTTCTCTATTGAATCTGGAGAAGTTGCTCATTTAAAGGCACAAGCTACTGTTCTTGCTACAGGTGGAGCTGGAAGAATTTATGCATCAACTACAAACGCATTGATTAATACTGGAGATGGTCTTGGTATGAGCTTACGTTCTGGTTTCGCTGCACAAGATATGGAAATGTGGCAGTTTCATCCAACGGGTATATATGGGGCAGGCTCACTAGTCACAGAAGGGTGCAGAGGTGAAGGTGGTTACCTTATTAATGGAGAAGGTGAAAGGTTTATGGAGAGATATGCTCCTAATGTAAAAGACTTAGCAGGTCGTGATGTTGTTGCTAGATCTATGGTCCTAGAAATTTTAGAAGGTAGAGGATGTGGAGAAGATAAAGATCATGTTTTTTTAAAATTAGATCATCTAGGCGCAGATGTTTTAAATTCTAAATTACCAGGTATATGCGAATTATCTAAAACCTTTGCCCATGTAGATCCTGTATATCACCCAATTCCTGTTGTCCCAACTTGTCACTACATGATGGGAGGAACTCCAACTAACATCCATGGCCAAGCTTTCACTAGAGTCAATTCTGAGGATGTAATTGTTCCTGGTTTATTTGCTGCTGGTGAAGCAGCATGTGTTTCAGTTCATGGAGCTAATAGGTTAGGTGGAAATTCATTGCTTGACCTAGTAGTTTTTGGAAGAGCTGCTGGAATGTACATCCAAAAGGAACTGAAATCTGGGGGCGGCGTTGATTCAGCGTCTAATTCAGATATAGATAATTCTTTAGAAAGACTTAATAGATTAAATGAATCAAACACTGGTTATGACGTTGCTTCAGTAAAAAAAGAACTTCAAACTTGCATGCAAAATTATTTTGGAGTTTTCAGAAGAGGAGAGTTCATGGAAAAAGGAGTTTCAGAGCTGGAGGAAATTAGAAATAAAGCTGAAAATATTTACTTAAGCGATAAGAGTATTGCCTTTAATACTAGTAGAGTTGAGGCTTTAGAATTACAAAACTTAGTAGAGGTTGCAGAAGCAACAGCTATTTCTGCATTGAACAGAAATGAAAGTAGAGGTGCGCATGCTAGAGATGATTTCCCTGAAAGAGATGATGAAAACTGGTTATGCCACTCTGTATTTGATCCAAATGATAAATCTCTCTCAAAAAGAGTCGTAAATTTTGCACCAAACACTATGGAGGCCTTTCCTCCAAAAGTTAGAGTTTATTAGGAACTATTTATGTTAAAAATCAATATATACAGATATAACCCAGAGGAAGATAAGTTTCCCTACATGAAGAAATATGAGATCGAGAAACCTCAAAAAGATATCATGGTTTTAGATCTCCTTCATCTTTTAAAGGAAAGTGATTCATCCTTATCATTTAGAAGATCTTGTAGAGAAGGTGTATGCGGTTCAGACGGGATGAATATTAATGGCAAAAATGGTTTGGCATGTATTACAGCTTTATCTGAAGTTTTAAAAGGAGATAGGATTGATATAAGACCATTACCTGGACTTCCTGTTATAAGAGATTTAGTTGTCGACATGACACAATTTTATAATCAGTATGAAAAAATTAAACCTTTTCTTCAAAATGATACTAGCCCACCCGAGCAAGAGCGTCTTCAGTCTCCAGCAGACAGAGACAAGCTGGATGGATTATATGAATGCATACTTTGTGCATGCTGCTCAACTAGTTGCCCTTCTTTTTGGTGGAACCCAGATAAATTTGTTGGACCAGCTGCTTTATTACAAGCATATAGATTTCTTGCAGATACAAGAGATTTAGAAAAAGATAGTAGGTTAGATGATTTAGCTGATCCCTTTAGTGTTTATAGATGCCATGGAATTATGAATTGTGTTGCAGCTTGTCCAAAAGGACTAAATCCGAATAAAGCTATTGGTGAAATAAAAACAATGTTACTTAAAGGTAAAAATTCAAAAAATATAATTGCTTCAGACGGAGTAACTGCATAAAAAATAATGAATTACGATATGGAAAAATTTTGGAACGATTCTCACATCTCTGGTGGGCACTCATCTTATCTAGAGGGCTTATATGAATCATATCTTGAAAATCCGGCCAGCGTTTCAATAGAATGGAAAAAATTTTTTGATGAATTGCCTAACAGCAATGGCTCTCATAAAGATATTTCTCATAAGAATATTATTAATGCATATAGAAATCATAGAAGAGTTTTATCGAGCTCTTCATCGACTAATGAGATAAGTGATAAACAAGTTAGAGTGGTTCAGCTCATTCAGGCTTATAGAAATAGAGGCCATCAAGCTGCCAAGTTAGACCCATTAGAGATGATGGAAAGAGAATTAGTTCCAGATTTAACTCTTGAATATCATGGTCTCTCAAAAGATGATCTTAAGACAGTCTTCAAAACAGATACATTAGAAATTGGAGTGGATGAAGCTAGTTTGCAAGATATAATCGATGCACTTCAGTCAATTTATTGTGGCGAGCTTGGAATCGAATACAACTATATTGTCAATACTGAAGAAAGAAAGTGGTTTCAAGCTAAATTAGAGCCAAATCTTGGACAATGTTTATTTGAGGATGATGAAAAAAAATATATATTCAATCGATTAAATTCTGCAGAAGGTTTAGCAAAGTTCCTTGCTGCAAAATATCCAGGTATGAAACGTTTTGGTATTGATGGATGTGAGTCCTTAATTCCACTTGTTGATGCCTTAATTCAAAATTGTGGAATGCTTGGAGCTAAACAAATATGTTTTGGTATGGCTCATAGAGGCAGACTAAATTTGCTTGTAAATGTACTTGGAAAAACTCCGGCTGAGTTATTTTCTGCTTTTGAGGAAGACGTTGAACTAACTGGAGCAAACACCGGAGATGTTAAATACCATCTTGGCTTTTCTTCAAATCTACTTACACCAAAAGGTGAAGTGCATGTTTCTCTATTTAATAATCCCTCTCATCTTGAAATAGTAGATCCAGTAGTTCTTGGTTCTGTTCGTGCTAGACAAGATAGACTATATGATGAGAATAGAGAACAGGTTATTCCAATTCTTATTCATGGAGATGCATCTTTTTCTGGCCAAGGTGTAGTAATGGAATCTCTTCAAATGTCGCAAACCAGAGGTTATGGGGTTGGTGGAACTTTACATGTAATAGTCAATAACCAAATAGGATTTACCACCAGTTATAAATATGATGCTAGGTCAACAGAATACTCAACAGACGTTGCCAAGATGATAGAAGCACCAATCATTCATGTTAATGGTGATAATCCAGAAATGGTTGTTCATGCTGCGCAAATGGCATGTGAATATAGACATAAATTTGGTAAAGATATAATTTTAGATTTATTTTGTTACCGAAGACGAGGTCACAATGAAGCAGATGATCCTTCTGCAACACAGCCCTTAATGTACGAAAAGATTGCTAAACACCCTTCAGTATTAAAGATTTATGAAGAAAAATTAATATCACAAAATATTATTACTCAATTAGATTCTAAAAATTTTCAAAAAGAATATAGAGATTCTCTAGAGCAAGGAGCCTCAGTAGTTGAAAATCTTGCTTTAAAACCTAATGATGATCTTTGGTTTGACTGGTCTACTTATTTAAATCAAACATGGTGGCAAGACATAGATACAACATTTAATAAAAATCAGTTTTTAGAATTATCTGAAGTGATCACTTCAGCTCCTGATAGTTTTAAACTAGGTAGGCAGGTTAGTAAAGTTTTTGAAGATAGAAAGCTTATGGCAGCTGGAGAAATACCGATAAACTGGGGTTTTGCTGAGTCAATGGCTTACGCAACATTATTATCTGAAGGCTATCCAATTCGTTTAACAGGTCAAGATGTAAGAAGAGGAACATTCTCACATAGGCATGCTGCTATTTATAACGCTGAAGATGGAGTTGGCCATATACCATTAGTAGATGTAGCTAGAAATAGCTCTACTAGGATGGACATCTATGATTCATTTTTAAGTGAAGAGGCTGTTTTAGGTTTTGAATACGGATACTCTGCAACATGGCCTTCGGGTCTGGTAATGTGGGAAGCTCAGTTTGGTGATTTTGTTAATGGTGCTCAAGTTGTAATTGATCAATTTATAGTCTCAGCAGAACATAAATGGGAAAGGTTATCAGGATTAGTAATGTTGCTACCTCATGGCTTTGAAGGTCAAGGTCCTGAGCATAGTAGCGCCAGATTAGAACGATTTCTTCAATTATGTGCTGATGGAAATATTGAAGTTTGTGTTCCAAGTACCCCAGCTCAGATATTCCATCTGTTAAGACGTCAGGCTATAAGAAAGATGAGAAGACCTTTAATTGTTATTTCGCCTAAAAGCTTACTAAGAAATCCTCTAGTAACATCTTCTGTAGCTGAATTAACTGAAGGAGAATTCAAGTATGTAATAGATGATAATCTGAGTAAGAAAAAAGACGTTACAAGAGCTGTAATGTGTTCAGGCAAAATTTACTATGATCTGCTTCAAAAAAGAAATGAAGATAAAATTAAAAATACAGCACTTATTAGAATTGAGCAGCTTTACTCATTTCCATATGATGACTTAGAAAATATTTTATCTAATTACCCTAACTTAAATGAATTTATTTGGTGTCAAGAGGAGCCAGCCAACCAAGGCGCTTGGTTTAGTCATAGACATAGACTTCAAAGGGTTCTTGATAGATTTGAACAGAAAAGTGAAATAAAGCTTATTAGCAGACCAGCTGCAGCAGCACCTGCTGTTGGTTTAATGAAATTACACTTGAAACAACAAGAAGAAATAGTATTAAAGGCTTTAAATATTGGGCCTCAGGGAGAGAAAGAATGAGTATTGAAATAAAATCACCAACATTTCCAGAATCAGTCGCGGATGGAACAGTAGCAAACTGGGTTAAAAAAGAAGGCGAAACCGTTGAACAAGACGAAGTAATAGCTGAAATAGAAACAGATAAAGTAGTTTTGGAGGTAGTTGCTCCAGTCAGTGGCACTATTGTAAAAATTGTTAAACAAGAGGGGGAAATTGTTAACAGCTCTGAATTAATTGCAGAATTTAATGAAGGCAATTCTGATGTTACTAAATCTGAAGTCAATGAGACTTTATCAGAGTCTGTTCCTCAAGAAACTAAGGCTGATAAATTAGGCCCAGCTGCTAAAAGAATTATTGCCGAAGAAAATATTGATCCATCTGAAATAAAAAGCACAGGAAAAGATGGAAGAGTTACAAAGGCAGATCTAATAAACCATCTTAATAATAAACCTGAAGATGTAAAAATAATAAAACCTCAATCAAACTCTGTAAATAATGATATTTCTTTTAGTGACTCAAGAGATGAAAAGCGCGTTCCTATGTCTAGACTCAGAGCGACAATAGCTAATAGACTCCTTACAGTTAAGCAAGAAACTGCAATGTTAACCACATTTAATGAGGTTGATATGCTCCCAATAAAAGAACTTAGATCAAAGTACGGCGCTGAGTTTGAAAAACAACATGGGGTAAAACTTGGGTTTATGGGATTTTTTGTTATTGCTGCTATCCAGGCTTTAAAAAAGTTTCCACTAGTAAATGCTTCAATTGATAAATCAGATATTGTTTATCATGGCTATCAAGATATTGGAGTTGCAGTTTCTACTGATAGAGGTCTTGTTGTCCCAGTTATTAGAGATGCAGATATGATGTCTCTTCCGGATATTGAAAAATCGATTATGGATTTTTCAATAAAAGCTAGAGATGGAAAGCTTTCGATTGAAGAAATGCAAGGTGGAACATTTACTATCTCAAATGGTGGTGTTTTTGGATCACTGCTATCTACCCCAATTTTAAATGCACCTCAAACAGCAATTTTAGGAATGCATAGTATTCAAAATAGACCTGTTGCTATAGATAATGAAGTGGTAATAAGACCAATGATGTATCTGGCAATGAGTTATGATCATCGTTTGCTCGATGGAAAAGAGGCTGTAACTTTTTTAGTTTCAATCAAAGAGCAACTTGAATCACCTGAAAGATTGTTGCTTAATTTATAAGGGGTTTTATATGTATGATGTTGTAATTATTGGAGGAGGTCCTGCTGGCTATGTAGCTGCAATTCGTGCCTCTCAGCTAGGTTTATCAGTTGCATGCGTTGAATCTATGTCTGATAAAGAAGGTAATCAAAGATTTGGTGGTACATGTCTAAATGTAGGATGTATACCTTCAAAAGCTCTATTAGATTCTTCACAAAGATTCTATGAAGCGAGCAACGATCTATCTAAGCATGGTATTGATGCTGGAACAGTAAAGTTAGATATTTCTGCAATGATGCAAAGAAAAGATAAAGTTGTTGACCAATTAGTTGGAGGAATAAGCGGTTTATTTAAAGCAAATAAAGTTACTCCCATCCAAGGTCATGGAAAGATTTTATCAGGTAAAAGAGTTGAAATAACAAATGGTGACTCAACAGAAATCATAGAAGCTAAAAATATTATTTTAGCTACAGGCTCAAAACCAATAGAAATTAGCTCAGCAAAATTTGATGATACTAATATTGTTGATTCTACTGGAGCACTTGAATTTAAAGCAGTTCCTAAAAAACTTGGCATTATTGGTGCTGGCGTTATAGGCCTTGAACTTGGAAGCGTTTGGGCAAGATTAGGCTCAGAAGTAACTATGCTTGAGGCGATGCAAGATTTTTTACCAATGGTAGATAAAAAAATAGCTAAAGAAGTCTATAAAGAATTTACTAAGCAAGGCCTTAATATAAAGCTAGGATGTAAAGTAACCAATGCAGTAGCTAATAAAACTAATGTAAATGTTAAATATGAAGAAGATGGTTCTTCTTCTGATGAAATTTTTGATAAATTAATAGTTTGTGTAGGCAGGTCTCCAAATACTGAAAATCTTTTATCTGATGATTGTGGAATTGAATTGGATGACAAGGGATTTATTAAAGTTGATAGTTTTTGTTCTACTAATGAACCTGGAGTTTGGGCTGTTGGTGATGTTGTTAGAGGGCCAATGCTTGCTCATAAAGGAAGTGAAGAAGGAGTTATGGTGGCTGAAAGAATAGCCGGAAAGCATGCAGCAGTTAATTATGACCTTGTTCCTTCTGTAATTTATACGCATCCTGAGGTAGCTTGGGTGGGCAAGAATGAAGAGGAATTAAAGGCAGAAGGGGTCGAGTATAAAAGTGGATCATTTCCATTTGCTGCAAGTGGAAGGGCTCTTGCTACTGACGAATCAGTTGGTTCAGTTAAAGTATTAGCTGATAAAGTTACAGATACTATTTTAGGAATCCATATTTTTGGACCTTCTGCTGCCGAACTTGTTCAACAAGGCTTGATAGCAATGGAATTTGGTTCAAGCTCTGAAGATATAGGACTTACAATGTTTAGTCACCCAACTGTATCCGAAGCACTTCACGAAGCAGCCTTAGCTGCAAACAGTAACGCAATTCATATAGGAAATAGAAAAAGATGAATCTTCATGAGTATCAAGGTAAAGAATTGTTTGCCAAATACGATCTGCCAGTCTCTTTGGGTAGAGTGATTTCTAATGCTGAAGATGCAATTAATGCATGTAGAGATATTGGAGGCAATAAGTGGGTTGTTAAAGCTCAAGTGCATGCTGGCGGAAGAGGTAAAGCTGGAGGAGTTGAGTTAATTAATTCTCCTGACGAGGCTGTAGCATTTGCAAAAAAGTGGCTTGGTAAAAAGCTAGTTACATATCAAACAGATTCAGATGGTCAGCTTGTAAGCTCCATTCTTATAGAGGAATGCACAGATATTGCTGATGAATTATATCTGAGCGCAGTAGTTGATCGAGCTTCTCAAAGAGTTGTTTTTATTGCTTCATCTGAAGGTGGTGTCAATATTGAAGAAGTTGCTAAAAACTCACCTGAAAAGGTTATATATGAATCAATAGATCCTTTAACGGGCGCACAGCCTTTTCAAGCAAGAAAAATTTCTAAAGTTCTTGGTTTAAATCAATCACAAACTAAACAATTTTCAAAAATATTACCTAACCTTATGAAGCTTTTTGTAAATCGTGATTTAAGTTTATTAGAAATTAATCCACTTGTGATAACTGCAGGTGGAAATTTACATTGTTTGGATGCGAAAATTAATATTGATTCAAATGCTTTATTTAGACAACCAGAAATTGCAGCGATGCATGACCCCTCTCAAGAGGATGAAAGAGAGTCTGAGGCTGCAAAGAATGATCTTAGTTATGTATCCTTAGATGGAAATATTGGTTGTATGGTCAATGGTGCAGGCTTAGCAATGGGAACAATGGATACTATTAAATATTTTGGTGGTTCACCTGCAAATTTTTTAGATGTTGGCGGAACAGCAACGCAAGAAAGGGTTGCAAAAGCTTTTAAGCTTATTCTTGCAGATCCTGAAGTTAAAGTTGTACTCGTCAATATTTTTGGAGGCATTGTTAGGTGTGATCTTATAGCTGAAGGTGTACTTGCTGCTATTGAGGAAGTTGGAGTATCTGTTCCAGTCGTTGTAAGACTAGAAGGCAATAATGCTGATAAAGGGTCAGAAATCTTAGAAAATGCAAAGGTTAAGATTGAAAGTTTAAATAATTTAAAAGATGCTGCAAAAAAAGCAGTGGAGCTTACTTCATGAGTATATTAGTTGATAAAGATACAAGAGTTATAGTTCAAGGATTTACAGGCGCTCAAGCAACACTACATTCTGAGCAGTCAATTGATTATGGAACCAATATAGTTGGAGGAGTTACTCCTGGTAAAGGAGGACAAATTCACTTAGAAAGGCCAGTTTTTAATACCATGAATGAAGCTATTGATGAAGTTAATCCAAATGCAGCATTGATTTTTGTTCCTGCACCATTTTGTAAAGATTCAATACTTGAAGCTGCTGAGTCTGGAATTGAATTAGTCATTTGCATCACTGAGGGAGTTCCAACACTTGATATGTTAATGGTTAAAAAAAGAGTTGATGAACTTGGTGTTCGTCTCATAGGCCCTAATTGTCCAGGAATAATAACTCCTGGTGAGGCAAAGCTTGGAATTATGCCTGGAAGCATTCACATGCCAGGCTCTGTTGGAATTATTTCTAGATCGGGAACTCTTACTTATGAAGCTGTTAAACAAACAACTGATCTTGGTTTAGGGCAAAGTAGTTGCGTCGGAATTGGAGGAGATCCTATCCCAGGATCTAGTTTTATAGATATCTTAAAGCTTTTTGAGGCCGACGATGAGACTAAGGCTATTGTAATGGTTGGAGAAATTGGAGGCTCAGCCGAAGAGGAAGCAGCGGAATTTATAAAATCATCAGTTACAAAACCAGTTATTTCATATATAGCAGGTCAAACTGCACCTGCAGGAAAAAGAATGGGTCATGCTGGTGCTATTATTGCAGGAGGTAAAGGAACCGCAGCAGATAAAATTCTAAAATTAAAAGAATGTGGAGTTCACGTAGCTGAAAACCTTTTGGAAATAGGGTCAAAAACCGCAGAAGTAATTAACTCATAACTCTAATAAATTTCTTTGATATCCATTGGACTCTTAAGATAATTAAAACTGCAAACACAGTCAAACCACCAATCATCGATATCCACATTCCTGAGGCACCTAATGGCGTATTAATGCCATAGTAAGTCAAATAATATCCAATAGGAATTGCAATAAACCAATAAACTAAAAGTGTAATTATCATGGGTGCGAAAGTATCCTTATAACCTCTTAAAGCTCCAATAGCTCCTATCTGGGCTCCATCAGGTATTTGGAATATTGCAGCAAATACAAGAAGGCTTGTTGCAATTAATACTACAGCATCCTCTGAAGAGAACATTGCACTTAATTGATCTTTGAAAGTAAGAATAATAATTGTATTTATTATGGCAATCATAGTACATAAGCAAATTGAAGATATTGAAGCAAATCTTGCATCCAACATTCTTTTAGCACCAATTAAATTTCCTACTCTTGTAGCTGCAGCTAAGCCAACCGATAAAGATATTACAAAGAAGAAGCTTGCAATATTCATAGCTATCGCATGTCCTGCCACGATTTCTTTACCCAATGGAGATATTATTAAAGCTGCCCCTGAAAACATTGCTAACTCTATAAAAATACCTAACCCTATAGGAAATCCCAATTTAAAAATTTCAATAAGCGTGCTTTTTGAAGGAAATGGAAGTTTTTGAAAAGGTTTAGTTTTTTTGTAATATTTAGATTTAGCTATATAAAGAATTAAAGCTAAAGTCATAAAAACAGAAACAATTGATGTTGCATAACCACATCCAACACCTCCCATTTTTGGGACACCAAAATAGCCATAAACAAAGATAATATCAAGAGGAATATTTATTAGCATCCCTGCAAGAGAGATATAAAAAACTGGAAGAGTTAAAGTCATACCTTCACTGTAACAACGAAGACAAGTAAAAATTGTGATAGCAAACATACCTATTGATAAAGCCCTTAAGTATTCTCCAGAAATTCTTGCGACTTCAGAATCTAGTTGAAGAAGGTTTACCAATAGATATAAATTAGGATAAATTATTAGAAATAAACTCCCTAACCCAACAGCAATCCAGGCTACCTCTCCAAGCTTATAACCAATTTTAGTATATTCTTTTGCTCCATAGAGTTGAGCAACTATAGGAGTGATAGCAAAAGTAATACCAGCTACAAGTAGCCAAATAGGGTGAGTAAAAGCTGATCCGATTGCTAAAGCTGCAAGATCTGTTGAACTTGCTCTTCCAGCTACAAGTGTATCTGTTGTTCCCATAAAGACATAAGATACTTGAGAACCAAATATAGGCAGACCTATTTTAAGCAGGTTTTTGAATTCATTCTTAAATTTTGCTAACAAATTATGCACTAAAAAATATTTTCGATACTTTATCATATTAAAATACTAAATATATCAGGAGAAAAAAATCAGAAAAGACAACAGACCATACTGGTTAAAAAAAATTAGTTCAAGAATAAATAGATACTATGTGAACCATTTCTTAAAGCCTCAGTTTATGAAGTTGGGGAAGGGTGGAGCATTTTTTAAACCTCAATATATAAATCTTTTTGGAAAAAATATTTCAATAGATAATTATCCAACTCTTATTGGAGCAAAAGATGCCAATATCCAGTTTACAACTTGGAATATAGACAAGTGGGATGGAAAATTAGATATTGGCAAGTATGTTCTTATAACACCTGGAGTTCGCATTATGGCAGCTGAACATATTACAATTGGCGATGCTTGTATGTTTGCACACGGTGCTTACATATCGGATGCCGATTGGCATGGAATTTATGATAGATCGGAGCCAGTGGGAAACACTAAACCTGTAGTTCTTAAAGACAATGTCTGGATAGGCGACAGTGCTATTGTTTGCAAAGGGGTAACAATTGGAGAAAATAGTATTATTGGTGCAGGCGCAGTGGTTACAAAAGATGTACCACCTAATTCTATTTTTGCTGGAAATCCAGCTAAGTTAGTAAAAGTTTTAGATGGAAATGAAAACTTTGTTTCGAGAAAAGATTTTTTTAGTGATCCAAAAAAACTTGCAGAAGACTTTGATGCATTAGATAAGTACTCTTTGGGAGAAAATTCATTTTTAGGCTGGATTCAAAGTATTTTTTGGCCAGATAAAACCAATTGATTAATATTATTGCAGATAGTGATATACCTAATTTAGATGAATATCTGAAAATCACTATTGATGAAAATTTATTTAATATTAACTTCTTAAATTTTAAAAAAATTAATCCAAAAACTATTAAGGCTTGTGAAGTTTTATTAGTAAGATCAACAACTAAAGTTGATAAATCTCTTCTGCAGGGTTCGAATATAAAGTTTGTTGGTTCTGCAACTGCAGGAATTAATCATTTAGATACAAATTACTTAAATGCAAATAATATAAAATGGAATTACTCACCTGGATGTAACTCATCATCTGTAGCTCATTATGTATTTTCAGTTATCGCAGAGCTTATAGATAAAAAAGAAATGAATTATAGCTCCAAGATCGGAATTATTGGATATGGAAATATAGGTAAAAAAGTTGCAAAATATCTTGATTCTATTGGCTTTACAGTTGTTTGTAACGATCCGTTTTTGAAAAATATAAATTTAGTAAATTTTAATAAGATACTTGATTGTGATTTGATAAGTCTTCATGTTCCTTATACTGAGAACGGAAAACATCCTACCAAGAACTTAATTGATAAAGATACGCTTTCTAGATTAGATAATAAAATACTTATCAATTCTTCTAGAGGCGGAGTGGTTAACGAAGAAGATCTATTAAAAAATAGCACTATAAAATACGTAGCTGATGTATGGAATAATGAGCCTCTGCCATCAAAAGCTATAGTTAAAAAATCTTTAATTGCATCCCCTCACATTGCTGGATATAGCAAACAAGGAAAATTGAATGGATCTTTAGCAATAGCCTCTGCAGTTTCTAAATACATTGAAAGTAAAAAGGAAATGAATCCTTTTAACTTCATTGATCCATCTGAAAAAAAATTCATAGAAGTCCTACCAACACCCACCAAAATACTCCCATATCCTCTTAGTGTCTTTAAGGAAAGTTTTGATATACGATCTATATCAAATGAAATGAAAAAATTATTTAATCAAAATATTAAGGATGAAGCACTATCTGATAATTTTAATAAAATGCGTTCATTACATCCCATTAGAAACGACTATGACACTAAAGAGTTTGAAGAAAAATATAATTAGTTATATTAATAACTTGTTTTATTAAATGAGAATCATTATCATCTAAAAAGTTAGACTTATTTCACTCAAACTATTTCTTTGTAGAATCTATATAAATTAACTATATACATCTTGTTTACATTGAATAGATAGGTAAAATAATATTATGAGAGTTATCTCATTTTTACTGGCATCTAAGTTGCATTATAAATATTATTATTAATTAAAATATAAAAAAATGACTAATAAATTAAAAAGGGCACAATCAATTATTGAAAGCATTTATTCTGCAACAATTGGCAATTCATCCAATCCTGCTTCAATGAGTTTTTATCAATCTGATACGTATAGATTCTTTTTTTTGCTTTCGTTTATGCATGAACACTTTAAAGGTAGCGAGATCTCTCAAGAGTTTGCCATTTCATTAGTTCCAAAGAAATATGCTTCTAGAATTAAAAGACTTCAGGTATTAAAGAGCTCTGTTCAGCTTGGTTACATTAATGAAGAATCATCCTTGACTGATAAACGTAGAAGGATTTATACACCTTCAGATTCAATGATTAATGATTTTTTAAATATGACTGAGTCAGTGTCAAAGATTCAAGATTCAAAAAAAGCTTCTTAAATTAGGAGGAGCAAGATAAACCTATGCTTGTTGCCCATTCTGGTGCTTTCTGAGCATATTTTTCATATTCTAGATTCTCTTCATAGGGATTTGTAATTAATTTCATAAGAATATCTATTTCTTTATACGACCCTTCCTCAGCTTGATCTATTGCATTTTGTAACAAATAATTTCTTAATATAAATTTGGGATTTATTTGATTCATTTGTGCAATCCTTGAATTAATATCTGTAATTTCAATGTCATGCCTTTCTTTAAATTTTTGTGACCAATTTTCAAGACCATTATCAACTTCAATACTATTATTAGCATCTAAAATATTACTTAGACTTCTAAATGTCCGTGTAAAATCTAATTTTTGAACTTCCATGATGTTCAGTAATTCTTGAACTAAAAGCTCGTCAGTATCACAAGTCTCATTAAGGCCTAATTTATTTTTATATAAAGCAAATAATCGTTTAGTATATGTTTTTTCATACATGGACATGATACTTTTTATCTCTTCCTTACTAATTAGATTTTCAAATGTATGAGCTAATGCGGAGCAGTTCCACATCCCTATATAGGGCTGATTTTGATATGAGTATCTGCCTGATGAGTCTGAAAGATTGCATATATGAGAAGGATTGAAGTTATCTATAAATCCAAAAGGCCCATAATCTAGTGTTTCTCCAAGAATAGACATATTATCTGTATTCATAACACCATGACAAAACCCAACTGATTGCCAATTAGCAATTAAAGAAGCAGTCCTAGTAACTATATTTTCAAGAAGATATGAATATTTATTATTTAATTTATTTTCATCTGGAAAATATTGAGAAATAGCATAATTGCATAATTCTTTATGCCTATCAAAAAGACCATCATGATAAAATTTTTCAAAACTTCCAAATCTGATATGAGTTTCAGCTGTCCTTGCTATCATTGCTGCAGTTTCAGATTTTTCTCTGTAAACAATATCATCACTTCCAAAAATCATTAATGATCTTGATGAGGGTATTCCTAGTCCATGCATAGCTTCACCGCATAAATATTCTCTTAAGGATGATCTTAAAACAGCTCTTCCATCTCCAAATCTTGAATATGGCGTTTTTCCTGAACCTTTTACATGAATATCCAAGTATTTATCTTTTACTTTAATTTCTCCAAGTAAAACACCTCTGCCATCACCCAACTGAGGAACATATTGACCAAACTGATGTCCTGCATAATTCATTGATATCGCTTGTACGTCTGGAATTTGGATAGAGCCATTAAATAGAAGCATTAAATCTTCACAGCTTCTTTCAGAAAGACCAAATTCATTTAGTAAGATTTTATTTACATGAATAAGAAAAGGATTATTTAATGGTTGTTGAAGTTGTTTAGAGAAAAAATCATGATTCAAACTCGCATATGAGTGCTGTTTTAAGATTTTTTTTATACTTTCCATTTAAAAGATTACATAACATTTATATATGATATGTATAATTTACATTAGTTCTAAATAAAATAATCAGAAAAAGGATAATTAAAATAGATGTTAGGTTTTAGCCAAGAACTTATATGGTTTGGAGTAGTATTTTATGACTTACTTTTAGCCATTTTTTTATTTAGATACTATGGAAAGTATGGTCTTTATTGTGCAGTCATTCTAGGTATTATTCTTGCAAATCTTCAGGGCGGTAAAATCACTGAGCTCACTATGTTTGGTTACACATTTAATGCGAGTATGGGGGCTATTTTATATTCAGGTATATATTTTTCTACAGACTTACTGAATGAGAGATATGGAAAAGACGAGGCAAATAGAGCAGTAATGCTTGGCTTTATAGCAAACATTGCAGTTTTAATAACGCTATATATAAGTTTACAATTCTTGCCATCTAACTTAGCTGGATCAGCATTAGAAATTCATAATGCTGTGGATACTTTAGCAAACTATTCACCATATTTTATTATTGGGTCACTTACAGCTTACATAATAAGTCAAAAGTTTGATGTTTGGCTTTTCCATTACCTTAAAGAAAAAACAAATGGTAAGAAGTTATGGCTCAGAAATAATGTTTCAACTATTTTATCTCAACTTCTAGATACCATTATTTATCAAGCCACTTGGGTTATAGCTACAGACGTCACCTTCATTCAAGCATTTTTCCTAGCTATTACAAAATACATTTTAAAAGTATGCATTGCATTAATTGATACTATATTTATTTATTGGGTAAGGGATTGGAAGGTTAATGAATAATATGAATATCGTAATAAGTAAATATTACTATTACAATTAAGCATTAGATTCGATTAAAAAAATACTTTATACAATCAATGACTAAGATAGATAAAACAAATGAAGAATGGAAGAAAGAGCTTTCTGAGGAATCTTTTCATGTTACCAGATTAGGCGGAACGGAAAGGCCTTTTAGTGGGAAATATTGGGATTTTGATGAGGAGGGTTCATATATATGTATTTGTTGCGATACTCCTTTGTTCAAATCAGATTCTAAATTTGATGCAGGCTGCGGCTGGCCAAGTTTCTTCGAGCCTCTAAATGATGACGCAATTGATGAGCTATCTGATTATTCGTTATTAGTTACAAGAACTGAAGTTAGGTGTTCAAATTGTGATGCCCATTTAGGACATGTTTTTAATGATGGTCCAAATCCAACTGGGCTAAGATATTGTATAAATTCAGTATCAATAGATTTTAAAGATAAGAAAGAATAAGTAGTGCAACAAAATAAACCATTTCCAGAAACCAGTATGTTCAAGTCATATTTCAAAGTAGGTTCATGGACTGGATTATCTAGAGTCTTTGGTCTTTTAAGAGATATAACTACAACAGGTTTGCTTGGAACTTCATCAGGCCTTCATGATATTTTCGTAGTAGTACTAAAGATACCTAATGTGTTTAGGAGATTTTTTGCAGAGGGAGCTTTTAGCCAAGCATTTATTCCAATTTACAGTGAATATCAAGAACATAAATCAACAGAAGAGATTAAGGATTTCATTAATAATTTAGCTGGAACTCTTTTATCATTTCTTTTTATATTTACTATAATTGCGTTATTTTTTGCTCCAATATTTATATTCATTTTTGCTCCAGGTTTTTATTTTGATCCATTAAAAAAAGATTTAGCAGTAAATGTGCTACGAATAATGTTTCCTTATTTAGGATTAATCTCTCTTGTAGCTTTTGCTGGAGGTATTCAGAATTCACATCAAAGATTCTCATTACCAGCTGCCACACCAATTATTTTTAATCTTTGTATAATTTTATCAGCATTTTTCTTAGCTCCTTTATTCTCAATTCCAATTGTGGGACTTGCATGGGGAGTTTTACTTGCCGGAATAATACAATTGTTAATTCAGTTAGCTCCGTTATCTCAAATTGACAGATTACCTATTCCTAAAATAGGAATGAGTAATGAAGGAGTAAAAAAAGTTTTTATTTTAATGCTTCCAGCTGTTATTGCTGGAGGTGTTGCACAAATCAACCTATTAATAGATACAGTTTTTGCATCTCTTCTTATAACTGGAAGCCCAACCTGGTTGTACGTTTCAGATAGATTAATTCAGTTTCCTCTTGGCATTTTTGCAATTGCAATTGGAACCGTTCTTCTTCCATCTCTCTCTAATGCAAATCAAAGGGACGATCTAATCTTGTTTAAGGAGCAATTAAGAAAATCTCAAAGACTGGTAATGTTTCTGGCAATTCCATCAGTCATTGGACTGGCTATTTGTTCAGAGCATCTAATTAGCACTCTTTTTCAAAGAGGCGAGTTTATGTCAACAGATGTTAGTCAGGCTTCGAAAAGTCTAATTGCTTTTTCTTTCGGATTACCATTCTTTATGATGATGAAAGTTTTAGTTCCTGCATTCTTCTCAAGGAAAGATACTAAAACTCCTATGTATGCAGCTATAGCAGCTTTAGCTCTGAATATTGCTTTAAACTATTATCTAGCTTTTATCTTGGGTTATGGTCATACAGGTTTAGCATTCGCCAGCTCAATCTCAGCTTTATTAAGTTGCGGTATTCTGTATACAATTTTAATAAAAGATAATTATATTCAATTTAGAAATCCAATAAATAGATTCAATTTAGCTTTAGCACTAGGCTCACTTTCAATCATTCTTTTCTTGTTATACGGACCTTTTAATGTCGACTTTAATTCTTTAAGTTTTTTGGAGCGTCTATTTAATTTAAGTTTAGAAGTTGTAATTTCTATTTTTCTATATCTGTTAATAACAAGAGCTATCATTGGCGGTAAATTAAGGGAGCTGTTTTAAGAATCATGTATTTGATAAGAGGACAAAACAATATCTCTTTATTTAAGAAGAGACATCCTAAAACTTTCATGTCTGCAACTATTGGCAATTTTGATGGATTACATATTGGCCATCAAGCAATTTTAGATAATTTAAAAGAAGAGGCTAAAGATTTGGGCACATCTACTTTAGTTTTTTTTACAGAACCTCATGCAGCAGAATATTTTTCTGCAAAAGGTCTTACAAATAACCAATCGCCTCCAAGATTATGTCCATGGAGAGAAAAATTTAGGTTATTAAATAATTATGGGATCGACTATGCGTGCTTCTTAAAATTTAACTCCTCCCTAAAATCCATGACCCCTGAAAATTTTATAAAAGATATTTTAGAAGAAATGAATTTAAAATCACTCATTATTGGTGATGATTTCAGGTTTGGAGCTGAGAGAGTTGGTGATTTTAATTTGTTAAGAGGGTGGGGTGAAAAAACAAATGTAGTTGTCTCAAATACTAAAACTGTATTATTTGATGGAAAAAGAGTTAGCAGCACAAGAATAAGAAAAGCATTATTGGAAAGTAACTTTAATTTAGCTGAAAACTTATTAGGCAGACCTTATATTTATTCAGGAAAAGTTGTTTATGGCAATCAATTAGGAAGAACTATTAATGTTCCTACTGCAAATTTGTGGATACCAAAACAGAAGCTTTCTATTTCTGGTGTTTATGCTGTTACATGCATGCATCAGGGCTCTAATTATAAAGGTATAGCAAATATGGGCGTGAGGCCAACTGTCGGCGGAGAGCAGCCAGTCTTAGAGGTTCATTTATTTGATTTCAATCAAGATATTTATGGTCAAAGAATAGATGTTGAGTTTAAATTCAAGATTAGAGATGAAAAAAAGTTCAAAAGTCTAGATTTTTTAAAAGAACAGATACAAAAAGACATATCTTTGGCTAAAAAACTTTTACAATAGCAATAATTATGACTATTAATTATAGGGACACATTAAATCTCCCAGAAACAGATTTATCCATGAAAGCTGGTCTGGCCAATAAAGAGCCTGAAATCATAGATTTATGGAATTCTTTAGATCTCTATAATGAGATAAGAACAAGAGCTGTTGGAAAAGACCAATTTATACTTCATGATGGACCTCCCTATGCAAATGGTGATATTCATATTGGTCATTCAGTAAACAAGATTCTTAAAGATATAACAATTAAGATTCAAACCATGCTTGGTAAAGATGCTCCATTTATTCCAGGCTGGGATTGTCACGGATTGCCTATTGAGCTTAATGTTGAGAAGAAGCACGGCAAGAATAGCGATTTAGTTAAAAACAAACATGATTTTATAAATGCATGTAAAGAATATGCTTTAACTCAAGTAGAGAAACAAAAAGATGATTTCATAAGGTTAGGCGTTCTTGCTGATTGGTCTAATCCATATAAAAGTGCAGATGCTTCTTTCGAAGCAGACACTCTTAGAGCTCTTGCTACAATTGTGAAAAATAACCACTTACAAAAAGGTGAAAAACCAGTCCATTTTTGTCAAGATTGCGGTTCAGCTCTTGCTGAAGCTGAGGTTGAGTATCAAGATAAAGTTTCTAAATCCATTGATGTTTCATTTCAAGTTTCTAGCAATTCATTGAAAAAAATTAATTCGATATTTAATTTAGATATTGATAAAAACTGTTCATTTGTTATCTGGACAACAACTCCATGGACTCTTCCTTCAAATGTAGCTGTTTGCATTAATCCTAAATTAGACTATTCGGTTGTAAAAAAAGACGATGATTATTTAATTATCGCAACTGAGTTAATTGATTCTTGTTCTGACCGCTGGAACATTGAATTAAAAAATTTATCTAATGTGAAAGGTAGCGATCTAAAAGATATCGATCTTGAGCATCCATTTTTAGATAGACAATCAATATTATTGCAAGGTAGCCATGTGACTACTGATGCAGGAACTGGTTGTGTTCATACCGCTCCTGCACATGGTTTAGATGACTACTTTATTTGTAAAGATAATAATATTGAGCCTATAAAAGCTTTGAATAATAAAGGCTTTTTTAAAGATGAATATGAAAACCTTGCTGGATTACCAGCATTTAAAGCTGACCCTTCTGTTATTGAAATCTTAGTTTCCAGTCAATCACTGATTAATGTTGAAAGCTATGAGCATTCTTATCCACATTGCTGGAGGCACAAAACGCCTTTGATTTTTACATCTACCCCTCAATGGTTTATTTCAATGGATAAAGCTGATCTTTTAAATGATGCAAAGGCATCTATAGATTCTGTAAACTGGGAGCCTTCTTGGGGTCTTCAAAGAATTAAATCAATGTTAGAAGACAGACCTGATTGGTGTATTTCAAGACAAAGAAATTGGGGAGTTCCCATTGCCCTTGTAGTTCATAAAGATTCAGGTGATATTCATCCAAATCAAGATAATCTTTTTAATATTTTTGCTGATTTAATAGAAGAGTCTGGAGTTGCAGTATGGGATGCAGTAAAACTTTCTGACTATATTGATGATGCAGATAATTATATAAAAATTACAGATACTCTTGATGTCTGGTTTGATTCCGGAGCTACTCATTTTTCAGTTCTAGAAAAAAGATTTCAAAAAGGTTTAATTGCTGACTTATATCTTGAAGGGTCTGATCAGCATCGAGGATGGTTTCAATCATCACTTTTAACCAGTATAGCCATAAATGGCAGGCCTCCTTACAAAGAAGTTTTAACTCATGGTTTTGTTGTGGATGATAAAGGGCGCAAACAATCTAAATCATTAGGCAATGTCGTTTCACCCCAAAAAGTCTGGAATTCACTTGGGGCAGATATATTAAGATTATGGGTCGCAGCAACTGACTTTAGAAGTGAGATGAATGCATCTGATGAAATATTAAAAAGAGTTTCAGATCAATATAGAAGAATAAGAAATACTTTTAGATTTCTACTTGGTAATCTTAATGATTTTGATATAAAGAAGAATGGAGTTGATTTTGATAAGCTAATTGAGCTTGATAAATGGATACTTAATTCAACCCTCCAACTTCAAATTGAGGTTCAGGACCACTTTAAAAAGTATCAATATCACACAGCAGTTCAAAAAATACATAATTTTTGTGTTAATGAATTGGGTGGTATTTTTCTAGATATTGTAAAGGACAGGCTCTATACAACCTCGACAGACTCTCATGCCAGAAGATCATGTCAAACAAGCATGTATTATATAGTCAGCATTTTAGTCAGACTAGTTAGCCCAATATTATCGTTTACAGCTGAAGAGATTTGGCAAACCTATTCGCCTTTTAAAAAGCAACAGAAATCAGTTTTCCTTTCTCAATTTATTAATGATATAAATTTTGCAGATCAGCAAATAACCAATAGTGAATGGAGCAAGTTATTTGAAATTAAGGATTTGGTGAATCAAGCTATAGAGAAAGCAAGAAATGATGGTCTTGTTAAAGGCTCTCTTGATACCAGTGTCGAAATAATTTGTCCTGAAGACACATATAATATCTTACAAAATTTTGGTGAAGAGCTTCATTTTGTTTTTATTTCCTCTTATTGCCAAATAAAACAAGGTGAGATCTTATCAATTAATATTTCTCAATCAAATGATGATAAATGCGCGCGATGCTGGCACAGATCAGAAACTGTTGGTAAAAGCATAAATCATCCAGAGCTTTGTTCTAGATGCGAAGATAATATTGAAAATACAGGCGAGGTTAGGAAATTTGTCTAAGATCTCAATCTTCATTTATATATTTTTGCTTGTAACTATAGACTTTTTTATTAAGCATTTTGCTTTGGCAAATCTTGCCCCTTTTGAAACCGTATATTTTTTACCTTTTCTAAATTTCTATCTAACTTTCAATACAGGTATTGCATTTAGCATGTTTGATTTTGGAGCAGGATTATCAAGTTATATATTACTTTTTATTGGACTTTTGATTGTAATCTTTTTAACTAAACAACTTTTAGCTGAAACAAATAGACTAAGCCAAACTGCATTGGTGTTAATAGTTGGAGGTGCTCTTGGTAATATTCTTGATAGAGCAGGTGATGGAGCTGTAACAGATTTCTTACATTTTTATATTAATAACTTTTCATTTTTTATCTTCAATCCTGCAGATGCATTTATATGTATTGGCGCTATATTGCTTATAGGATCTGAATTTTTAAAAACATCTAATGGATAAAGTTGTTATAAATTTAGCAAATCCTAGAGGCTTTTGTGCTGGAGTAGATAGAGCTATTGATATAGTAAATAGGGCGTTAGAAGTATATGGAAGGCCTGTATATGTTAAGCACGAAGTAGTGCATAATCGTTTTGTTGTAAAGGATTTGGAGGACAGGGGAGCTATTTTTGTTGAAGAGATCTATGAAATCCCTGATGATTCTATAGTAATCTTTAGTGCTCACGGAGTTTCAAGCAAGGTCGAGATTGAAACAAATTTACGAAGATTACAATTTCATGATGCAACTTGCCCTTTAGTTACAAAAGTTCACATGGAGGTTATAAAGCATGCCAGAGCTGAAAGAGATATTATTTTAATTGGTCACGAGGGTCATCCTGAAGTTGAGGGAACTATGGGAAGGCATACCGGTGGAGATGCTTCTAAGATATATTTAGTTCAGGATGAGATAGATGCTAAGTCTATAGAAATTGAACAACCAACTAATGTAGCCCTTGTAACTCAAACAACTCTTAGTGTTGATGATACCAAGGCTATCATTGCCCATTTAAAAAACAGATTTCCTGATTTAATAACACCAAAAAATGATGACATTTGCTATGCCACTCAAAACAGACAAGATGCAGTTAAACAACTAGCTCTAGAGAATGAATTTATGATTGTTGTAGGATCAAAAAATAGTTCTAACTCTAATAGGCTTAAAGAGCTCTCTGATCGTTGTGGATGCGAAGCAATTTTAATTGATGAATTTAATGATCTAGATTTAGAAAAAATTAAGAATATTAATAGAATAGCCATTACTGCAGGAGCATCAGCACCAGAAGATAGAGTTCAAGAAATAGCATTAGCTCTAAGAGACTTTACTGGTGGAGTTATTAATGAAATTGGAAAAGATGAAGAAAATATTGTCTTTAAGATGCCTCCTGAATTACGAAGAGAAAGAGTGAAGTAAGCTTATTTGTCAAAATTAATCTCATATGGGATATTAAGTTATGTCCATAATAAATATAAAAGATGATCTTATAGAGGGAGTCATTTTTCATCCTTCACCTAACTTTAACAATAGGCCTAAAGATGCAGATATCTCTTTAATAGTTATACATGCAATTAGCCTGCCTCCTGGTAAGTATGGAGGAAATGAAATCAAGGATTTTTTTCTAAATAAACTAGATACTTCAAAAGATGAATATTTTGAATCTATTAAAAATATAAAAGTTTCTTCACATATAGTCATTAAAAGAACTGGAGAAATACTTCAATTTGTTCCTTTTAGCAAAAGAGCGTGGCATGCAGGCGTTTCTTCTTATCTAGGAAAAGAAAATTGTAATGATTATTCTATTGGAATAGAGCTTGAGGGTACTGACGATAGCGCATTTACAGATGAACAGTATAATTCTTTAATGAACTTAACTGACAGTTTAATTAGATTTTATCCTCATCTATCAAAAGATAGATTGGTGGGTCATTCAGATGTAGCGCCAGGCAGAAAGACAGACCCAGGCACCATGTTTGAATGGAAAAAAATAATAAATAACTTATGAATTTAAAAAAAATAAGTATCTTTTTACTAGGTTTTACATCTGGATTACCTTATATGCTCGTGTTTGTTACACTTGGAACATGGCTTGCTGTTATAGATATAGATTTAGCCACAATAGGTTTTTTTGCTTGGATTGTTCTTACTTATTCATTAAAATTCTTATGGTCACCTCTTGTAGATAATTTTTCAATTCCATTTCTTAATATATTTGGTAAAAGAAAGAGTTGGATTATTTTGACGCAGGTTCTAATAATAATATTTTTATTTCTAATTTCTATTACAGATCCATTAACTAACTTAAGCCTGTTCGCTAAGTTAGCTTTTTTTGTAGCTTTTTTTGGTTCTATTCAAGATATTGCCATTGATGCATTCAGAATAGAAATGTCTGAAATAAAAGAACAAGGTAATTTAGCTGCAAGCTATCAGCTAGGATATAGGATAGCTATTCTCCTAGCTACTTCAGGCGCTCTTATTTTAGCCTCTAAAACAGACTGGTCATTTGTTTATCAGCTGATGTCCTTATTCATGCTTGTCGGTTTTGTAGGTCTATATCTTACTCCTGAAAATAAAAATACTTCCCTAAGGCAATTAAGTTTAAGTGACTCTATTTTTGTTCCTTTAAAAGATTTTTTCAACAGATTCGGACTATATGCTGCATTACTTTTGTTATCAATAATTAGCACTTACAGGCTTACCGACATAATGACAGGACAAATTATCAACCCTTTTTATATACAAATGGGTTATACACTAGAAGAGATAGGATTTGTGGTTAAAACAATAGCTCTAGGGGCTTCAATTTTAGGTTTTTTTGTGGGTGGTAAATTAATTAAATCTACTGGTGTTAACAATTCTCTAATTATTGGAGCTTTGTTGGTAATGATTACTAATTTATTTTTTGCTTACATAGCAATATCCGAAAAATCTCTCGCATCATTATCTTTAGTGGTTGCTTTGGATAGTATGGCAGCTGGTATTGTAGGAACAGTGAATATTACCTTTCTAACAAGTCTAGTTTCTAAACAATATACAGCTGTTCAATATGCTCTATTTACATCTTTTATGATGCTTCCAGGAAAGATTCTTGCAGGCTTCTCTGGCCTTATAATTATAAAGTTAGGTCTTTTATTTGGAGATGATTATGGCTGGATGTCCTTTTTTATAATAACCTCAGCGCTAACAATACCATCAATATTTTTAATAAAATTTTACAAAAAATTATATGAGTAAAATTATTTATTTTGTAAGATTTATATTCTTCTTAACTATTTTATTCACTTCTATAATGAGTTTCATTTCTTTAGACTCATCTATTACAAAGTTTTTAATTCAGGATAAATTGCTTCATTTTCTAGCATTTGCCGTAATCACATTTTTTGCATATGCATCTAACTTTAAAATAAAAAGGATTTTCTTATTTTTAATATTAATTTTGTATGGACTTTCAATTGAAGTCATTCAGAACTCTTTGGAATATAGAACATTTGAATTATATGACTTACTTTCTGATATTATTGGCGTGTTCGTTGGTTATATGTCTTGGAAATATCTTAAAAAGTTCTATCCTGACTATTGATTTATTACATTTAGTCCATAACTAACGTTTAGAATAAATTTTTTATTGAATTACTTAATTAAAGTAATTTTTATAATTCAAAAAGTAGGGAGAATACTAATGAAATTAAGGCCTTTACATGACAAGGTTCTTGTCGAAAGAACTGAAGAAGAAAAAACATCAGCAGGTGGAATTATCCTATCAGGCACTGCTACAGAAAAACCATCACAAGGTGTTGTTATAGCTGTTGGCCCAGGTAAGAAAAATGATACTGGGGAAGTTATGCCAATTGGAGTTGATACTGGAGATTTAGTTATCTTTGGCCCTTACGGTGGAAGCGAAGTAAAAATAGATGGACAAGAATATCTTATCTTAAGTGAGAGTGATATTTTTGGTGTTATTGAATCTTAATTAATTATATAAAAACGGAGATATAGAAATGTCAGCAAAAGATGTAAAATTCGGTGACTCAGCTAGAAGTCAAATGTTAGATGGTGTTAATACTTTGGCAGATGCTGTAAAGGTAACATTAGGGCCTAAGGGAAGGAATGTTGTTTTAGATAAATCATTTGGTGCACCTACTGTAACTAAAGATGGTGTTTCAGTTGCAAAAGAAATTGAATTAGAAAACAAATTTGAAAATATGGGAGCTCAAATGTTGAAGCAAGTTGCTTCACAAACTTCTGATGAGGCTGGTGATGGAACTACAACAGCAACCGTTCTTGCTCAATCAATAGTAAATGAAGGTAATAAAGCTGTTGCAGCCGGGATGAATCCAATGGATTTAAAAAGGGGAATTGATCAAGCTGTTTTAGCAGCTGTTGATTATGTAAAAGACTTAAGCGTTCCATGTGCAGATGATAAGGCTATTGCACAAGTTGGAACAATTTCAGCAAATGGAGATGAAGCAGTTGGTGAAATAATTGCTGAAGCTATGCAAAAAGTTGGAAAAGAGGGAGTTATTACTGTTGAAGAAGGAAGTGGTATTGATAACGAGCTAGATGTTGTTGAAGGAATGCAATTTGATAGAGGTTACCTATCTCCATATTTTGTTACCAATCAAGACAGCATGACTGTTGAGTTAGAAAATCCACTAATTCTTTTACACGATAAGAAGATATCAAATATAAGAGATCTTCTTCCTTTATTAGAATCTGTTGCAAAAGCTGGAAGACCATTACTAATTATTGCAGAAGATATTGAAGGTGAGGCCTTAGCAACGCTTGTTGTAAATAACTTAAGAGGAATTGTAAAAGCTGCAGCATGTAAAGCCCCAGGATTTGGGGATAGAAGAAAAGCAATGTTAGAAGATATTGCTATCCTTACTGGTGGTACAGTTATTTCTGATGAAGTTGGTCTTTCTCTTGAAGGCGCAACTATAGATGATTTAGGAACTGCGAAAAGAGTAACCATGAATAAAGACAATGCTACTGTTATTGATGGTTCCGGTGATCAAGACGCTATAGCAGCAAGAGTTAACCAAGTAAGAGCTCAAATAGAAGAAACTAGTTCTGATTATGATAAAGAGAAACTTCAAGAGCGAGTTGCAAAACTTGCTGGCGGTGTTGCTGTAATTAAAGTTGGAGCAGGATCTGAAGTTGAGATGAAGGAAAAGAAAGCTAGAGTTGAAGATGCTCTTCACTCCACAAGAGCAGCTGTCGAAGAAGGTGTCGTTCCCGGTGGTGGTTCTGCTCTAGTTAGAGCATTAGAAGCAGTTGAAAAGCTTACGGGTGCAAATGATGATCAAAATGTTGGCATTAATATTGCAAAAAAAGCTTTTGAAGCTCCCCTTAGACAGATAGTTTCAAATGCTGGAGAAGAAGCTTCTGTAATAGTTGCTAATGTTAAAGGCGGTAAAGGATCTTATGGTTTTAATGCTGCTACTGGTGATTATGGCGATATGATTGAAATGGGAATCTTAGATCCTGCTAAAGTTACCAGAACAGCTCTTCAAGCAGCTGGCTCAGTAGCGGGAATGATGATAACTACTGAAGCCATGGTTACAGATATACCTCAAGATGCATCACCTGCGCCTGCAATGCCTGATATGGGCGGTATGGGCGGTATGGGCGGTATGATGTAAATTGGATCGAATAATTACAACGGGGTTTTTAGGCCCCGTTTTTTTTTGGCTTAAAAATTTTTACTTGAGTAATTGAGTTATCTTCGATCTGCATAATTTCAAATCTATAACCTTGAATTTCAACACACAGATTAGCTTGGGGAATTTGATCTAAATATTCGGTAAGAAGACCATTAATAGTTTTAGAATTAAACTCCGGTATCAACCAATTTGAATATTTATTCAATTCTCTTATTCTGCAATTACCATCAGTCACAATTGATCCATCTTTTCTTTTAATAAATTCTTTCTCAAACTCAATTTTTTCATTACCAAATCTACCGACAATCTCAGCAAAAATATCTTCCAAAGATAACAAACCTTCAATTTCACCATACTCATCAACTACCATTCCTATATTCCTATCATGTTTTTGAAATTCACTTAGTTGCTTTATTAAAGTTGTTGATTGTGAGACAAAATAAGTGTCCATAAGAATGTCATTGAAATCTATATTTTCTTTTAACAAATTTAAAAAAGAATGTGAATCTTTTAGATGCAAAACCCCTAATATTCCATCAATAGAATCTTCATAAACCGGCAGTAAAGAATAAGAGCTGGATTCAATTATATGTTTTGCATTTTCAAAAGAATCGTTAACATTAATACCAATTACCTCAGAAGTTGGAACCATAACATCTTCAACAACTAATTCTTCCATGCCTAGAATAGACGAAAGCATTTCTTTAAACTGAAAAGGTATTAAATCACCTGACTCTTCAAGGAGCGTCCTTAATTCTTGAGTATTAAGATTATCATTTGTATGAGATTTTTTAATATCTAACTTAATAAGCCTTAATATTCTTGAACTAACAGCATTCACTGCAAGAATAATAGGACTAAAAATTAAACTAAACACTTTAAGCAAGCCAGATGATTTGATAGCAAATTCTTCAGGTTTAATTGCAGCAATTGTTTTGGGCGTTATTTCGGAAAAGATTAATACAAAAATTGTTAGCAGTATTGAACCTAACAGAACACTTCCGTTAAAAAAATCTAACATGAGAATTGTTACAATTGCTGAAGCTAATATATTTGCAAAATTATTTCCAACAAGGATTGCAGACAAAAGCTTGTCAGGTCTTGTTAACAATTTTAATGCTCTCTTGGCGCCTTTATTTTTCTTTTTTGATAAGTTTTTAAGCTTGACCTTGTTAGAGGCCATCATTCCAGTCTCCGATCCAGAGAAAAAACCAGATAATATTAATAGCAATATTAATATTATTATCAAAAATAATAACGAGGGATCTTCTAACATTAAGTTATTGTACTAAAAATAAATGAATTGCCTAAATAAGCAATTAATAAGAAAGCCAAGGTAAACACCAAGCCCCTTACAGCATATTTAGTTCGAAGATTAAAGAATTTTATTCCAATCAAAATAGCAAAATAAATTAACCAAGAGATTGTCGTAAATAGAATCTTGAGTTGAATTTCAGTTGTAAGAACATCTGTAATATAAAAACCTGTAAGTAGAGCTAAACTCAAAAAAGCTATACCCAAACCCGCTAGCTTAAAAGTAGTATTATAATTTTTCTCAATAGAAATAGGTAGTAAGCCTACAAATTCACCACTTTTAACCTTATTTACTCTCCATTCTAGTAAAAAAACTTCGTAACAAGTAATGAACAAAAATACTATAGACATACTGGTTACATAAAAATGTGTTGACGTTATAAAGTCATTAGATTGTGAGTTATAAAAAATGAGGTAAGCGATTAATCCTATTAAACAGGCAATTGCTGAAGATACATAAATATAATTGGATCTTTTATATAATATTTTCATAAGAAAATATGCGGTTGCTGAGCTTAATGCTATATATAAAAGGTTCATTTAAATGTTAGTTTGTAAAAACTTATATATTAATACTATCAAAATTATCAAGGTTAAACTAAAATACACGCCTTTTTAACATAAATTTTAATTTGAGACAGTATGGTAATTATAAGACTAGCTAGAAGTGGGGCGAAAAAAAACCCTTACTACAATATAACAGTTGCTGATGAAAGGAAGCCAAGAGATGGCGCCTTCATAGAAAGAGTAGGATTCTTTAATCCTACAGCAAAAGGTCAAGAAGAGAGACTAAGAGTTGATCTTGAAAAAATAGATCTATGGGTTTCAAAAGGCGCTCAAATGAGTGACAGAGTATCTAGCTTAGTTAAAGAGGCTAAATTATCACCAGAAGAACTTGAGGCAAAACTTGCAGCTAAAAAAGCTAAACAAGATGCTAAAAAAGATGCAATTGTTAAAAGATTAGCAGAAGAAGCAGCTGCAAAAGCTGCTGAAGAGGAAGCTGCAAAGGCTGCTGAAGAAGTAGTTGCTGAAGAAGCTCCTGCTGAAGAAGCTCCTGCTGAAGAAGTAGTTGCTGAAGAAGCTCCTGCTGAAGAAGTAGTTGCTGAAGAAGTAGTTGCTGAAGAAGCTCCTGCTGAAGA
>Ga0209631_10000225_pt1 | contig 75095 bp, 93 predicted proteins | sample COG_08_FD_184752 | JGI IMG/M metagenome (GOLD analysis project Ga0209631, IMG submission 184752) | Pelagic Microbial community sample from North Sea - COGITO 998_met_08 (SPAdes) (version 2) | ecosystem: Environmental > Aquatic > Marine > Neritic zone/Coastal water | place: Helgoland, sampling... | reverse complement strand
TTCCCATAGTTGTACAAATGCCGTATGGAGCAGTACTGTAGAAGGTAATAGTAATACTGTTAAAATGTATACTGTATGGTCAAACAATATAGGAAACTCCTCTACTATAACGATAGACGGAAATGATAACTATGCCTATATTGACCAAGACGAAGACGATAATACGGTAACTATTACTCAAACAGGTAATGACAATCATGCCGAAGCCTTAGGCTCAGGAGACGACAATGTCTATTCAACTACTCAAACAGGAAATAATAAATATAGCAAAATATTCTTTTTCGGTGATGATTCTGATATCACTGTTAATCAGTATGGGACTGGCCAACATAATTCTTATATTTATGGAAATGGTGGTGCGCACAATAACACGGCTAAGGTAACTCAATATGGTACTGGCAATAAAGATGCAGACATATTCTTTTACAACTCTGATAATGAAGTAGACTTAACACAATATGGAGCAGGAGCTCACGTAGCAAATATGCAATTCTATACAACTGGGTATGAGGTAGACGTAACACAGTCTGGTGCTACGAATCAATCTTACACTGCAACTTTTAACTGTACGTCAGAATGTACAAAAACAATAACAATCACACAACAATGAAACAAGAAAAACTTTTACAAGTCGTAAACTTATCACCTAGCGAAAGCATGCTAGAAAAAATAGTAGATATACATCCTATGAAACAAATCTTTTGGATGTCAATAGTCCAAGTATGTGTATTTGGATTTATGTTACTATCTTTCGCAACTATCAATATATTTTTAGGATGAACAAATTATTCAACTTAGGACTTATGTCCATTTTCTTAGGACTCCTTATATGGAATCCTAGCCCTTTACAAATACTAGAACTAAAAGTATTTGACTATCTCATAACATCTGGTGAGCCAGTACAAAATGAGAATATTCTTATAGTAGACTTAGATGAAGAAATCGTAGAAGCATACGGAGGTTATCCATTACCGAGAGACTTATACGCATCTATTATAGAAAGAACAAGTGCTGTGCCTGGTATCACAGTGTTGATGCCAGACCCAGACTTGCGTAATCCAGCCAATGATTTCAAACTGGCCTCTGCTATGAGCGATATACCTACTGTTCTAGCTTCAGCAGTCTCTTTACAATCAGAGAAAGGCGGTCCTCATGTAGGAACTGCACAATTAGGAGAGGATCCTACACCATGGTTGTTTAAATATCCTGGCATAATACGTACTGAGAGAAATTTATCACTAACTCGTTCCGGCGCAGGTATCGTTACAGCAACCCCTGAGCTCGATGGAGTCACAAGAAGAGTCCCTCTTGTTGTAAATGTCCAAGATAAGCTATATCCATCCTTCGCTTTAGAACTTTTACGCGTGGGAGTTGGAGATCCATCGTATCAATTACGTACTGGAGTCTCAGGAATCGAATCAGTAAGAATACCAAACTACCCAACTATAACAACTGACCCCTATTCACGCATATTTCTTAAATGGAATACTAATTTTTATAGACAATCCGCATCAGAGTTTATGGAAGCACCAATTAATGCTCCATTTATCATCATTGGTGTTACCGCAGAAGGAATTGTCAACCCAGTAGCGACTCCAGCAGGTGCAATGATGCCTCACGAGTTACAAGCTAACCTATTACATAACCTTATTGAAGGTACATCACCATCCATCCCGACATGGAATGTCACAGTAGAGCTGGGAGCTGCAGTTTTGGCTCTACTGCTGATTTTATTAGCTTCAAGAAGCGTTTATTTCTCACTACCTATGATAATTATCGTAATCGGTGGCTCTATTTACGGAGTCCTGGCAGCTTATAAATCTTCTTACTTGATTGACCTTAGCGGTGTCGTAATTATCTCCATTTTGTTTTGGAGTATTGTAACTTTCAAGAGTTTCATTACAGAGTATTTGCAGAAACTTCGAATCAAACAACAATTTGGGACGTATGTTAGCCCCGACCTTGTCAAAAAATTACAGGAAGACCCATCATTACTGAGATTGGGTGGGTCGACGAAACAACTAACTTTTCTTTTTTCGGATATCCGAGGATTTACACCGATTTCAGAAAAATATCAAAAAAATCCACAAGGACTTACGAATCTGATTAATCGTTTTCTTGACAATCAGACTAAGATAATTCTTAAGCATGGTGGTACAATAGATAAATACATGGGAGACTGCATTATGGCTTTCTGGGGAGCTCCAATCGAAGATATATGGCATAGAGAGAACGCAATAAAAGCCGCACTCGAGATGAGAGAAGCTCTAGCAGAACTAAATAAACAACTTGAAGAAGAAGGACTTGACCAAATTCATACAGGAGCTGGAATTAATACAGGACTATGTGTTGTAGGTAACTTTGGTTCTAGTACTCGTTTTGATTATAGTGTTCTTGGAGATTCTGTAAATCTTGCAGCGAGACTAGAATCCTCTTGTAAAGAATATGACGTAGACTTAATTATATCTGAGCACAGTAAAGGTAGTGAAAATGATTACGAGTTTCTTGACGAAGTCACTGTCAAAGGCAAGTCGGAACCAGTTAAAATCTATACCATACGAAAATAGTACTTGACAAGAAGTTGATATTTTGATATAATTTTCACTATAGATGTGGATATTTCCACAAGAAATTTAAGGGGATATATGGATTCAGTAGAACAAGTAGCGTCAGAATTAGCAAAACATGAAGCTATTTGTGCTGAGCGTTGGAAAACAATATTTAACAAGATTGAAGATATCGAAAATGATAGTGCGACAAGATTTAATAGAATCGATAGTCAGACAGGCAGAATCGAGACAATCTTAATAGGTTTCACAGGTTTCTTACTTGTGACCTTATCAGGCATAGTGGTTACTATGATCACAATGCACTAGGAATAATTATGGAAATGAAATACGAAAAGAAAGATTTAACAAAATCACCTAAAGCCAAAGGTAATAAACTACCTGAAGGATGGGAATTAAATTGTGTAAGAGGAGTTTGGAAACTTAGAGATTCCAAAGGAGTCTTACTTATGTTTGCTACTGAAGAACTAGCAATGGAACATGTCAATGGCGAAGAATAAAACAAGCAAGATGGAAGAAGCTTTGGCTAAAGCAGTCGAAAGCTTTGAAGATAATACAGGAGAAGTCGTAACAGAAGAAGTACCTGCAATGGCAAGTAGAATCAAAAGATTACTAGCCCGCAAAAAGAACTTGCAAAGACAAAGAAAGAATTTTTTACCCAAAACTTTGAAGTGAAGAAAAAGCTTCCTCACGCAGAAAGAATAAAAATCTGCGAGAGATGTCCAGAATATGAAAAACGCTGGAGAAACTGCAAAGTGTGTAAATGTTTTATGCCCCTCAAAACTAAAATTAGATGGGCTGAGTGTCCACTCGGTAAATGGACTTAAACTGGAGGTGATTCTCAGAGTTTTTGAAGAGTAGGTGACCTAATACTAAGCGTAAATGCATGAATAAATTTCATGACACGGAAATAACTCATAGGTCCCGACTCTTCCCCTTTTGGGATATTATTATGGAAAAATTACAAATTATTATGGGATGGCACAGAGACTGGATAGTAGGCTGGCAAGAGAAACTTGGGCTAGATGACTATACAATGATGTGGATATCTTTTGGAGAAGGAGTATTACTTACTTCTATATTTATATGGTTAATATGATTAAAAAATTATGGAATATACTTACTGGCAAAGACCTAAATGGGGACGGCAAAGTAGATATAAAAGATAAAATAATAAGTGCAGAAAGAAAAGCTGCAAAGGAAGTCTACAAGGTCAATATAAATAACAATGAATAGAACAATGGCAGAAGCAAAAGCTCACTACGCCGCCTCTTTAGGGCATGGCGTACATTTTGTATCAGAAACTACAATAAAACAGAGATTTCCTGATTTATCGGGAACTCCTAGCTCTAGTTTCATAATGTACTGCAATGAATCCACAATAACAGTAGATGCCAGCAATGAATCGTTCGCCTGGATTGGCGAAGGTACATATGCAGGAATCAATGGCAACGCTATATATGGGGAAAACTCATATGTAAATACCGTAGTCACTAAAAATTTAACAGAAGCAAGAAAATTTAACAATACTAGTGGAGCCTTCGGAGGCTTGTTTATTTGTACGAAAGATACCAATATGTTATACAGAATGGTATCTAATGGCACAACCGTAACCGCAGTTAGAATGATGGGATTTGACGAACAAAGGTCAAATTGCCTACCGTGGTTCAATGGGACTTTACTCACAGGCACAGAATTAGTCTGGGTGTAAGCCAAGTGTCCGAAAGGACAAATAGGGGAAAGATATGTTAGATCTTCTAGTGTGGATTACTAAATTTTTATCAGTAATTCCAACAATCGTATTGGGAGCATCGTTAATTGCTGCCTTAACACCTACACCAGTAGATGACGGTTGGTTAAAAAAGATTTACAAAGTTATCGATTGGTGTGCGTTAAACGTAGGCCGTGCGAAGGACAAGTAAACTATCACAATGAGCCCCGTAGAGGGGCTTGTTTTCACCTTTAAGGAGGCCTATGGATTTGTACGAAAAGTTCGAGTTACCAAGTCAAATGCAGAAGATTGAGAGATCTGTAGCAATATTGATTATGCAACATAGGGCAAGACTAGAGAAATTACACAAGTTGAAAGATTACACAACTATGAAAAAATGTAACTTTCGAGAAAAACAATTAGATAAATTGTTAAACAGAGGATAAAATCATGAAAATGAGACTATTAGGAGCAGAAGCAGCTTGCGGTACTTCCGTAGGGGCAGCCTCCACATTTTTAAATTCTAATTACGTTAGGATTTTCAACAATACCGCTACAGTTCAAGTCGTGACAATAGCAAACTCAGCAGACGTTACTTTAGGAACTATTAAAGTTGCTGCCTATGGTAGTGAAATATTGTATAAAGAAACAAGCGATCAAATCTTTGCCGCAGTAGCTACTGTATTTGGTACACCAGTATTCGTAGACTAATGGCAACTAAAGACCCCAGGTTAAAAAGGGCTGGAGTTAGTGGTTTTAATAAACCTAAAAGAACACCTGGACACAAAACTAAGTCACATATAGTTGTAGCTAAAGTTGGAAGTCAAATCAAGACTATTCGATTCGGACAGAAAGGAGCAAGTACAGCAGGCAAACCAAAAGCTGGAGAATCTGCTAGAATGAAAGCAAAAAGAAAAAGTTTTAAAGCAAGACACGCAAAGAACATAGCGCGTGGTAAAATGTCCGCCGCATATTGGGCCGACAAAGTTAAATGGTAAGGAGACTATAATGCCGAAAGGAAAAGGAACATATGGGTCAGCAGTAGGACGCCCTAAAAAGAAAAAGCCTATGAAGAAACCAGGAAAGAAAAAGTCTGGTGGTAAATTAACAGCAGCACAGAAGAAGTTGCCTAAAGCACTTCAAATGGCTATAAAGAAAAAGAAGTAATGCCTAGAAAAACTACGACTAAAAAGAAAAAGTCAACAGTAAATTCAGCAGGAAACTACACTAAACCCACTATGCGTAAAAATCTTTTTAACAGAATAAAAGCTGGTGGGAAAGGTGGAGCACCAGGACAATGGTCTGCCAGAAAAGCCCAAATGTTAGCTTCAGCTTATAAGAAGGCTGGAGGAGGCTACAGAAAGTAATGGATCCAGTGAGCGCATGGGATAACCTATCATATATTGATGGTATACTATTTTCGGTTTGGTTAGGATTACTTTATTGGGGCAAAGGCTGGATAGATAATTATTGGAGAAACAAATGAGAATGAGCAATCTAGTGTTTGGAGAACAAGTAACTGACGTAGTACTTGGACAAAAGAAAAACAATTTAAAGATAAAAACTAAAGATAATGTTTTATCAAAAGAAGAATGTCAGAAGATAATAAATAGTTTTCACACTTGGGAAAGAGATAAAATAATTAATGATCTCTCTATACCAGAAAAAACTTTTACTAAAGAACAGCTAGATGCTAATACTGAAATTGACCCAGAAGGCTATAAAGTAAGAAAAGTATCTCAATCTGCAACTGACTATATCAAAGAATGGGAAGGACTTCCTGTTTATAGATGTAAAGTTATGAAGTATGAAGAAGGAGATTTTGTCGCAGAACACAGAGATAGTCAATGGATGTGTCAAAGTAATTACTGGGAACCAAATACTAATAAAGTTGCAAAAGATCTAATGATAATACCACTAAACGATGACTATGAAGGTGGAGAGTTTACTATAAACGGTAGAGAGATACAGCAAAAAGTAGGATCGGTTATTCAAATGCCACAATCTGGTGTTGCTGGAGCTAGACCTCGTCCAAAGCATGGAGTAAAAAAAGTAACAAAAGGTACTAGATACTCTATGGTATTCTGGAACTTTGAATAATGGCTTTAAAGAAATCTCAAAAGTCCCTAAAAAAGTGGACAAAACAAAAGTGGAGAACAGCAAGTGGTAAGAAGTCATCTAAGACTGGAGAAGTCTATGCACCTTCTAAAACTATTGCTAAATTAAAATCCACTAAAGCAGGTAAGAAAAAACTTGCAGCTGCTAATAGAAAAAAGAGAGCAGCTACTAAAAAAGGAAAACAACATGCCTCTCACGGGCTACACAAAGGAAAGAAAAGATAATGGTAAGTGGACAAAAACTCTGGCTAGATGAAGGAATAGTACATGGTACTAAATTCATGAAACAACTAATGAATACAGAGAAGACTAGAAGTTTAAGTCCTGCAGAAGAAAATCTAAAGAATCTTTCCGCTGCTTATGTATACTTATATAACAAGGCTCTCGTTCTAGGACTACTAGAAGATGATGAAGAAAATTTATTTGACGACGAGATATTACATTGATACAAGTAAGCAGAACTGATATCGTATCAGATAGTCTGATGAAATTCGATGAACGTCGTTTCATCAAACTACCAATCGACGGCTATATGGATTTGTTAGGAATAACTCCTAATACTTCTCAACACGCCATCATAAATGCAATCAACAACCCAAAATATCGTTTCGTTACTGCCGCCGTTTCTAGGAGGCAGGGCAAAACTTATATTGCAAATATTATAGGACAATTAATAACTTTAGTTCCAGGAGCTAATGTGTTACTTATGTCACCCAACTACTCACTATCCCAAATTTCTTTTGAATTACAAAGAAGTTTGATTAAGCACTTTGACTTGGAGGTCACTAGAGACAATGCAAAAGATAAAGTTATTGAACTTACAAATGGTTCTACAATCCGTATGGGTTCTGTTAACCAAGTGGACTCGGTCGTGGGTAGATCTTACGATCTCATCATATTCGACGAGGCCGCTCTCGTTGACGGGAGGGATGCTTTCAATGTTGCGCTCAGGCCCACACTAGATAAAGAAAACTCAAAAGCAATCTTTATATCTACTCCAAGGGGCAGAAATAATTGGTTTGCAGAGTTCTGGCATAGAGGATTCTCAGATGAGTTTCCAGAATGGTTCTCTATCAAAGCTACCTACCATGAAAATCCTAGAATTTCCGAACAAGATATTCAAGAAGCAAAGAAAACTATGTCTGAATCTGAATTTAATCAGGAATACATGGCAGACTTTAATGTATTTGAAGGACAAGTATGGGCATTTAATCATGAAGAATGTGTTGCAGACTTAGCAGAAATGGATCTAAGTGGAATGGATGTATTTGCAGGAATGGACGTAGGTTATAGAGACCCCACAGCTTTCTGTGTTATGGCATATGACTGGGACGCAGAAAGATATTATCTCTTAGATGAATACTTTGATTCTGAAAGAACAACTGAACAACACGCTATAGAAATAGGTAAACTAGTTGATAAGTGGGGAATAGATTATATTTACATTGACTCAGCAGCTCAACAAACAAGATTTGACTTTGCACAAAATTACGATATTACTACTATCAATGCCAAAAAATCAGTGCTAGACGGTATTGGACATGTGGGCGGTATTATCGACAATGACAGATTAACAGTTCATCAAAGATGCGAAGAGTCTTTGATAAGTTTAGACCAATATCAGTGGGATCCAAATCCTAATTTACTAAGAGAAAAACCTAAACATAACTATGCCTGTCACATGGCAGATGCCTTACGGTATGCACTTTATTCGTTCGAGACAAGTGTTACATCATTCTAATATACCCCACCAAAAAATAGTTCTTGACATATGCTCGAATATTTGGTACAATTCTAATATAGAAGTAGGTTTATGACTTTAAAAAGAGATTTAGTAAAATATGTTCGAGACAAAGCCAAGTCTAAATATAACAAAGGAACGGAATGTTATATTTGTGGCAGTCAAGAAAATTTAGACTTTCACCATTTTTATGGTCTAACCGAGTTATTAGAAGTATGGTTAAAGAAAAACAAAATAACCATAACTTCAGAAGAAGAAATTTTAGGTGTTCGAGAAAGATTTATACAAGAAGAACACGAAAAACTTTATGACCATGCTGTTACACTATGTCATAGCCACCATCTAAGATTACATGGTATCTATGGAAAACGCCCAACACTAATAACAGCAAAGAAACAACAACATTGGGTAGAGATACAGAGAAACAAACATGGCATGGTATGATTTTATAACAGGTAACAATAAAGACATTGAGGAAAAACTCAATCCGTCTCAATTTGTCATCTCAAGAGATCAAGGTCTAGAAGTACTTTCTAGAGAGAACATTACCAATTATCGCAATGCTTACGAACAATTAGAAGTAGTAAACCGAGCAGTCAACATGATAGTGGATGACGCTGCGGAAATACCTTTCGATGTAGGTGAGCAAGTAACAGGATTAGATAGTGCATATAAAGGAATAAGACGGTCAAAAGTCAATGTTCTACTAAATGTACAACCTAACCCATTTCAAGATGTAAGTGCTTTTAAAAGAAACTTAATAATTGATTTGATGATAGATGGCAATATATTTATATATTTTGATGGTGCTCATCTGTACCATCTTCCAGCAGACCACATGGTTATTCATACTGATGACGATACTTATGTAGAAAAATATACATATGACCACAGTATAGACTATAATCCAAGTGAGATTATCCACATAAAAGAAAACAGTTTTAACTCTATTTATAGAGGAGTACCTAGACTTAAACCTGCATTTAGAACAATGCAACTATTGTCTAGTATGAGAAACTTCCAGGATAACTTCTTCAAAAATGGAGCAGTTCCAGGACTAGTACTAAAATCACCAAACACTCTTTCTGAAAAGATTAAAGAAAGAATGTTATCAGCTTGGGTTGCAAGATACAATCCACAGTCTGGTGGTAGAAGACCACTATTTTTAGATGGTGGACTAGAAGTTGAAAATCTAACTGAAGTTAACTTCAAAGATTTAGACTTCCAAGATGGTATCAAAGCTAATGAGAAGATTATCTTAGAAGCTTTAGGAATACCACCAATTTTAATGGATGGCGGGAATAATGCGAACATTCGCCCTAATCACCGTCTTTATTATTTAGAAACCATATTGCCTATTACTAATAAAATAGCATATGCTTTCGAGAGATTCTTCGGCTTTAAACTGGACGAAGAAGTGTCAGGTATTCCTGCACTTCAACCAGAGTTAAAAGACCAAGCTGCGTATTACGCTACACTTGTGAACACTGGTATATTAACACCGAACGAAGCAAGGGAGGCCTTACGACTTGAGAAGATCGACGGATTCGATAAACCAAGAGTTCCTGCAAATATCGCAGGCTCGGCAGCAAATCCAGCAGAAGGCGGGAGACCGCCCGAAGACACAGAGGACTAAATATGACAAAAGATATGATGGTAAAAGCTCTTTCAAACTTCTGCGCCAGCAAAGGCGTTGAAACTATGAGCTTGCCCGAATACAAATCACATGGAAGTGATGTTCCAGTTAAAGACTTTTTGCTTAGAAGAGCATGGGGTTCTTGGGCTAGAGTTATTTCTATGATGAATAAACGTTATCCTGTCCAGGTAGTAGCACCAAAGGTAGAGGAAGTAACAGCACCTAAACCTAAAGCTACTAAGAAAGGAGAGAAATAATGTCGGATAAAATTTTTCATTGGGCATCTACTCTTAAATCTTTAGGAGAGACCGATGACGGTTGCTTAGAAATCAAAGGTTCCGCAAGTACAGTCGATTTAGATCGTGCAGGCGACATAATTGAAGCACAAGCATGGACAAAATCAGGCGGATTGGAAAACTTTAAAGGTAATCCAATTATTCTTTTTAATCACGACTATAATAAACCTATAGGACGTGCTACTGATTTAAATGTAACCGAAAAAGGATTAGATATAACTGCAAAGATTTCTAATGCTAATAAGGAAATTAAAAACTTAATTAAAGATGGCGTACTTGGAGCTTTTTCTGTTGGTTTCAAAGTCAAGGACGCTGATTATATGACTGAAACCGATGGATATAAGATAAAGGACGCGGAACTTTTTGAAGTTTCTGTAGTATCAGTGCCTTGCAACCAGGGAGCAACGTTCTCTTTAGCAAAATCATTCGATAATATGGAAGACTATAAAAAATTCCAAAACCAATTTATTAAGGCTAACTCAGGTGCAGCAGCAGACGCTGTTAAAATTGAGCAGCCAAGCGGGGAGCAATCCCATAACATGGAGACTAAAATGTCAGAAGAAAAGAAGACTCCTGAAGCGGGCTTTGACCTTGAGTCATTCGCAAAAGAAGTGGCAGAAAAAACTGCAACTACAATTGCTATGAAACAAGCAGAAGCTAAAGCAGCTGAAGAAAAAACTTTAAACGAGCAGGCTGAAAAGCAAGCAGAAGTTGAAGTTCAAGAAAAAGCTGTTCAAGAAGCTAAACAGGAAGAACAAAAAACTGTAATCCAAGCAGGATTAACAGGAGCCGAAAGGCTTATCTCAGATGTTGAGAAAAGAGTTAACGAAAAGCAAGAAGACTTGCAAAATGTAGTTAAAGAACTCGAAGCTCAGCTAGTTGAGAAATCATCAGAAATCATGAATATTCGTGAGTCAAAAAGACACTTCGGTGATAGAACAGGAAGCACAGACTGGAAAACAGAATTTAAAGAAGATGTAATCGACGCTAAATTCGCTGGTCTTGCTACAGGAAAAGGTTGGAATAACGACCATGCAAAATCATTAATGGAAAAAGTTAATGTAATGTCAGGTGTTGAAGTATCATCAGCTGATTTTGAGCAAATCGTTTCAACTAACATTGAAAGAGATATTCAAAATGAGTTAGTATTGGCTCCTCTATTTAGAGAAATCCCAATGAACTCTGCTAATATGATTATCCCAATCTTACCAGATAGCGGCTATGCTGAATTTACAGCTAACCAAACAGCTTCTGGAAGCGCACCGAAAGGTAACTTAGACCCAAGAGGCGACGCATATGATCCAGCTAATGGAGCAGGTGTCGACTTAACTGAGAGAACACTTTCAACTAAAAAATTAATTTCACAATCATACTTAGGTAATGAAACTGAAGAAGATGCTATCCTACCGATTCTTCCTTTAATTAGAGAGTCAATGGTAAGATCTCATGCTAGAGCAATGGAAAATGCTATCTTAGCTGGTAATCACGCAGACGGTGCTTTTGGTACTGGTGGTGCAGCTTTTGAAGGGCTAATCACAATGGCTGGTTCTAACAAAACTCAATCAGCTACAGCTTTTGCTTCTGATAAACTAACAGCAGCAGCGTTGTTAGGTGCCAGAAAAGAAATGGGTAAATATGGTATCAATCCTTCAGACGTAGTATATGTTGTCTCTCAAAGAGGCTACTACGAATTACTAGAAGATGCTGAGTTCCAAGATGCTAACCTAGTTGGTAATCAGGCAACTAAGCTAACTGGTGAAATTGGAACCGTATTTGGTTCAAGAGTATTAATGTGTGATGAATTTGCTACACCAGCAGTTTCAAAAATGCATGCTCTTGCGGTTAACCCAAGAAACTTTGTATTACCAAGACTTAGAGGTGTAACCATTGAGTCCGACTACGAAGTAGCTAACCAAAGAAGAGTTCTTGTAGCTTCACAAAGAATTGGCTTCACCGATCTAATCGATGCAACCACTTCTTGTCACTTACTACAGTACAAAGCTTCTTAATAGCTTAATAGGTTTTTGTGGGGTTTACCTAAAACCCCACACTTTTTAACTATGGCAGACTTAATAACAGTAAATGAATACAAAGACGCAGAAGGCCTCCGAGGCGAGAAGGATGACGACCGTCTATCTGTTATGGTACCTCTGGTATCTGATTTAGTTAAGAAGTATTGCGGAATAAGTTTTGTAGACTTTTATTCTACAGATAAGGTTGAAACTTTTACAATCAATGACAACTACACAAGCACCATTACAATGAGTGAAAGTCCGTTAGTTACGGTTGATACAGTAAAAGAAAGACCAGACTATGGAAGTCCTTATGTAACTCTCACTACAGGCAACTACGAATACTATGTAGATGTAGAAAGTGATGCAGTCGTAAGAACAAATGAGAGTGGTAACCCAATCTCTTGGAAGAAAGGAGTAGGTTCTGTGCAAATTACATATAATGCAGGATATTCAACATGCCCAAGTGATTTAAAACTCGCACTCTTTGACTTAGTAAATTATTACATGAAAGACGAGCATAAAGAAAGAAGAAGTTTAGGCAATGCTCAAATGAGTAACCAAGGAACTTCAGGTATAAAATCAAGTACTGACTTTCCAGACCATATTAAGAGAGTACTAGATTTATATAGAGTTGTAATATGATCAAATTTGTTGAGCAGATGTTGCTAGACGCAATTGACGCCGCAGACTCAGATAAAGTAGATGAAACTTTTGAAACTGAAGTAATGGTAGATAGAGTATACTTAAAAGATCAGATAGAACAAGCTGTCGATGAATTTTTAACTGGAGCGGCTCTTAGCCCAATGCCCAGTGCAACTGAAATTAGTAATGCAGTAAGTAAATCTTGGAAAAAGAACTTTACTCAAGAGATATACATAGCTCACTTTAGTAATATAGGCGGAAACTTACTTGATATACACTTTATAAAAGGTAATAGAACAAGAATTCTTTTTAAACCGAACACATTTGGTAAGAAACCAAGTCAAGGTACGAATTTTAATAAACTATTAAATATCCATAAAAATACTATGGGGTATATAATGGGAAAAGTGTATAAAGGTATACATAAAGAGTTAAAATTTGCCAAAGGAAAAGGTTCTCCAATGTCCCAAAATAAATTTGAAAAGGGCATGAGAAAGACAAAAAGATTTGCTGGGTTACATAGAGGTAAAGATAGAACTACTACTGCAATAGGCGGAAGTATAATGAATTTAAAAGGCGATGAGGATTATCAAGAGAGAGGACAGCAAAAGCTAAATGATCTATTAGATGAATCCACCTTTGCTAGAGAGTTTCAAGGAAAAGATTTTAATAAGGCATATGAAGCTGTACACAAAGAATTTACAAAACAGTTTTTAAATAATTATAATATAGCACATTTTTCAGACCTAAGTTTAGAAGATTTTAAGAAACAATTTAAAGTAAAGATTGATTATGAAGATGTTGCAAGAAATCCTTTATCAAAAGAATATGATAAAGGAGCATTAAAAAAATATATAAACCAAAAGAATTTAAAGTTAACAAAAGAATTGCAGAGAATGTTAACAAAAGCAGGTATTGATCACAAGACTTCTCCTTCTTTTAGACAATGGGCAACTAAGAATATACCAGCAAACATTGCCAAAAAGATTGAAAAAAGTATAGGCAATAAAAGACTGAAAGTAAACCAGTCTGGTGGCTTAGACATGAGATTTAAAATAAATCAAAAGATAGTATCTGATATTGTTAAATATAAAAAGACAGAAACGAAAAAAGGTAAAACTAAAGCAGGTAAGAAATCTACTAAAAGTACTAAAAGCAGAAGTAGTAGTGGTGGTTTAGCAGCAGCTGGTGCTAAATATAAAAAAACTGGCAGAAGAACAGTAGAAAAAGCAAAAACAGCACAAAGTCCTTTGCATCTACAAGCAATGTTAGAAGCACAACTTCCTCAAGAAGTAGCAAGTAGAATGGGACAAGGTGGAGCATTAGTGTATAGAAGTGGTAGATTTGCTAATAGTGTAGAACCTACACAAGTAATGGTAGGACCAAAAGGCGGTGTACAAGTAGACTATACTTACATGAAAATGCCTTATCAAACATTTGAACCAGGATATAAACAAGGCAGTACACAAAGAGACCCAAGAAAGATAATAGGGCAAAGTGTTAGAGCAATAGCACAAAGTATAATAGGAGATAAGTTCCTCAAAGTAAGGAGAGTATAATGGACTCAACACAAGCAAGAAGATATTCGTCGCGTCGTAGAGCCATAGTCGAAGCCTTAGCAGTAGCGTTAGAGACGCAGATAAATGGAAGTCCTCCAATGAGAACTTCTGTAAGTAATGTAGAGCGCAGACTCAAATTTTGGGACGAAGTGAATGAGTTCCCTACCATCCATATAGGAGCAGGGGGCGAAACAAGAGAATACGATGGCGGTGGCTTTCGATTTAGATTTTTAAGAATAACAGTTCGATGTTATGTATCAGATGACAATGATGTCATTGAAGCACTCGAAGAATTGTTAGAAGATGTAGAAACTGTGTTAGAGGATAATGATCCATTAACTTACACAGATTCAACAGGAACATCTCAGTCTACAGTACAGACTTCAATCTTAACTGTAGATACAGATGAAGGTGTATTAGAACCTCTCGGTGTTGGAGAAATTACCGTAGAGATTCGATATTAACGGAGATATATAAAATGGCATTTTTCTTTAGTAGAGATACCAAAGTATTTATGGAATGGTCAGAAGACGGAACATCTGGAAACACAGCTCTTTATGAGATACCTGTATTAGATGGATTTTCTTTCAGCCAAGCTACAAATACTTCAGAAATAACATTAAGTGAAGCGGCAACATCCGCTGGTTACAGTAAGAGAGGTAGAGCAATGTTCACCGACTCTTTTGCACCAGCAGAGTGGAGTTTTAACACTTACATGAGACCTACAAAGTCAGGTAGTAACGCAAAATATGTATCAGGCGACCATGCCGATGCAGCAAAACATTTTGCAGTAGAAGGCCCTTTATGGGCAGCAATGAGTGCAAAAGACTATGATAAAGCTTGTGGCGGAGACGCTTTCGGTGGAACAAATAGTCAAGTCTTTGATTTTGCAAATTCAAACAATGTAGAAGTTGGATCTTTCAACATGTACTTTGTTCTTGGAGCAGCAAAAGACTCAACTAACGCACTATATACTACAGGTACTGACGGAGTAACAATTTACAAATTAGCAGATTGTTCAGTAGGCTCGGCTTCAATTGACTTTGATATTGAAGGAATCGCACAAATCGGTTGGTCTGGAAACGGCAAAACAATTGAAGAAGCGGCTTCTTTAAATACTGAAGCTTCAGGAGCTACAGCAAAAGGTTTAATCAGAGAAGGAGTAGACACGACTTCAAACTTCATTAGACAAAAATTAACAGACTTATCACTAGTCTATGATGCAAGTGAAGTATCAGGTGCAGTCGGTAGCTTAGGTAGTTCAGACACAACCTTTGCAGTTACTCTAACAGGTGGAAACATTACTATAGAGAACAACAATACTTACTTAACACCGGAAACAATTGGACAAGTAAACTTACCATTAGGTCATGTTACTGGTACAAGGTCGGTGACAGGTAATTTCACTTGTTATCTAAATGATGTGGCAAATGGGTCTTTAGACTTATTTGAGAAACTTCAAGAATCAAGAGGCGTAATCACTAACGCTTTTGCAATGACATTCAATATCGGTGGTGGTAGTAATACTCCTCGAGTTGCAGTTACATTGCCAAAAGCTCACTTAGAGTTACCTGCCCATGATTTATCAGATGTAATATCTGTAGATGTAGCCTTCCATGGTTTACCAACAGACTTATCATCAGCAACAGCAGCGGACGCTACCAACGAAGTATCAGTTACTTACGTAGGAGCTTAATAACAAACTGAGTGTATGGGGAGTCATTTCCCCATACATTTTTTTAATAGGAATAAACAAATGACAACAGAAAATAAAACACCAGTAGTATCGCTTAAGAGTTTGTTAACTCCAAGCAAGACAGTAGAAGTAGATTTCCCAGGATTAGAGGGATTTACTGTAAAACTTACTTATTTAGCAAGAGAAGAATTGCTAAAACTTAGAAATAAAAGTGTATCACAAAAGTTCAACAAAAAGACTAGGGCATACGAAGAACAGCTTGATAATGATAAATTCTTAACTGAATACTGCAAAGCAATCATAAAAGGCTGGAAAGGCTTAAAATATAATTACTTAGAAGAGCTTCTATTAGTAGATATTAGCGAAGTAGACCCAGAAGACACTTTAGTGTGGAACAACGAAAATGCAGAGTTACTTATGAAGAACTCTAGTGATTTCGATGAGTGGGTAAGTGAAACTGTCGGAGAACTGGAAAATTTTACCAAAACCAAGTAAGTAAAATACTTGGGCTAATTAAAAAACAATTTTCTGAGGATATTGATTTAGACAAATACCTTGCAATCTGCGAGCAACTAAATCAAGATCCCGATCCCGATAAGATGCCTCCAGAAGTGAGTGATTATCCATTAGAGGTCCAACAATCATTTATGCTACATAGCATATTAACTGATAGGTGGGACGGAGCAAGTGGAATGTATATGGGCAAAGATTTTGCTCCTATAGGTACTTACTTAGAGACATTCGATATCGAGGACAAACGCACAGTCGTCTACTTTTTAGCTCATATAGAAAATGAGAACTCAAACTCTATAAATAAACGAGTCAAAGACTCACAGAAGCAAGCTGAACTGTCAGCAAAAGCAAAAGCGAGAAGCAGGTAAACAATGTCGAAAAAGATAGATGGTGGGACAATTGAATTCAAGGCAAATGCCAAAGGTTTAGAAAAAGTCTCACAACAAGCTGATAAAGCAGGAAAAAGTCTTAAAAATACAGGTAAGAGTGCACAATCAGCAGACCGTAGTTTAAAAGGTGCTGCACAGGCATCTTCAAATTCAACTAAAAACTTTTCAAAAATGTCCCAAGGTATCACAGGAGGACTTGTTCCTGCCTATGCTACTTTAGCCGCTAACTTATTTGCCCTTGACGCAGCCTTTAGATTCCTAAAAGGTGCGGCAGACTTTCGTGTATTAAGAGAAGGACAAGTAGCTTTTGCTGCTGCAACAGGTATCGCGTACCAGTCCTTATCAAAAGATATTCAGGCAGCTACTCGAGGAATGATTAGTTTTTCAGAAGCTTCACAAGCCGCAGCTATTGGTAGAGCCGCGGGACTTTCTTCAGGACAGTTAAGAGAACTATCAGAAGCCGCATTTACAGTTTCAGTCGCACTCGGTCGAGATGTGACAGATTCATTCAACAGATTAGTAAGAGGTGTTACTAAAGCGGAACCAGAACTATTGGACGAATTAGGTATTATATTAAGACTAGAAGAGGCATCGACAAAATATGCAGCCGCACTAGGTCTAAATAAAAACCAACTTTCAATATATCAAAAATCACAAGCAGTTGTAAACGAAGTACTTGGACAAGCAGAAGAAAAGTTTGGAAAGATTAATGAAATCATGGATCCTACTGCAAATGCTTTAGCACAGGTAGGTATCGCTTTTGATGAATTATTAAATAAAGTAAGACCAGCTATTGCTGCTATCGCAGAACCAATGGCTAAATTTATTGCAGGTAACACAACCAATGCAGCAATTGCAATGGGGTTATTTGCATCTTCTATCATTAAAAGTTTAATCCCTAGCACAAACGAATTACGAATACGTCAGGCAGACGCAGCTGAAGCTAGAATAGCTGAAATAGAAAGGTTAAAACTTAAAGAGGAAGAATTAGCAGCTAAAGTGAAACAATTATCATCACCAAGTCTAGCACAAAACAAGTTTGCAAGAAAGCTAGGTGCAGATAGATTAGGAGCAGGTGGAAAGCTGGGTGCTCAAATTGCAGATGGTAAAAAATTAAGTAAAGCACAAATCTCCAATTTACACTCACAACATAGTAGAGAAATTGGAATGTTTAAAAACATGAGTGATAAGAAAAGAGCTTATTACAAAAAAATTCTTTTGCAAATGACTAAAGAGCATGATACTTTTATAACAAAAAATGTAGCAAAAGCACAACAAGGAGCAGCTCAAATTCAACTATTCTTTTCTAGAAGTGCCGCAAATATTAAAGCAATATTTAATACTGTTTCTGTATTCGCTAGTAAAGTAGGGATGTTTTTATCAGGCCTGATGGGATATGCTGCTGTTATCTCAATGCTATATATGGCATTTAGAGCTTTTATGCAATATCTCAATAAAGACGCTAATAAAATACTAGAAAACTTCAATGAAAGAGTAGATGCTAGTAAAGGATCTATAGCAACTTTAAATGAAGAATTACTAAAAATGTCTCAAGTAAGAGCAGATGGATTAATAGGTAGTGGAGAGCAAAGTTTATTACATACTTTTGAAGCAGTACAAAGTGTTGACTTTGCAAAAATAACAGGAGACTTATTATACTTAGGAAGAATATCAGATATTAATTCTGAGAAATTTAGGGAATTAGAAGCTGAATTTGCAACTACAATTACTACTCTTGCAAAATTAGATAGTAGGTTTGCAGATTTAAACGAAGAAATAATAAAAACTGGTAAATTAACTCCTGCATTAACTATAGAGATGATTAAAATAAAAGATGCGATAGGTGCTGAAGGTGCTGCTATTAAAGCTTTGAATAACAATGCTAAAGAAATGGTAAAACAGCAAAATAGAATATCGCAATCTTTACCTAAAGTTCCTTTTCAAGATATGTTAAATTTGTTTGACTCTAATATTCAACAATACAAAGAGTTAATAAAAACACAAAGTCAATATCAAGCCCACTTAGATCGTGAGACTGCTAAATTACAGTTATATACTTACTTCCAAACTCAGGCTGTAGAACTACAAAAGAAAATGGCAAAGAGTAAAACACTATCACTGTTTGGCGATTTAGCTGGAATGACTACTTTAAATAAAACATTAAAAGTAGAAGAAAAAAGATTTAAACTTCAAGGAGAAATACTTAAACTAGACCAATTAAATCTTCAAGTACAAACAGAGACAGACGATAAAAAACTTAAAGCATTAAATCAACAAATAGCTGCTCAGTATCAAGTAATTCATGGTGCAAAAATAGCTTATGATTTAGAAGAAAAAAGGTCAAGCTTAATGTTTTCAACCTATCATGGAGTATATAAAGACTTAGAAGCAAATCTTGGAAAAGCTATAGGAGCAGGCATGAGAGGAGACTCTAGTATGTTTGATAATATAGGTAAAGCTTTTACAACTACAATAACTGACGCTATTGGAGGATTCCTTTCAGAACAACTATTAGAAGACACATTAGGGGCAGTAATGCCCACAGGTAAAACAGAAGCAGAAAAATTAGACGATGCCGCAACAAGACATGGAAGAATAATAAAAGAGAATATTATAGAAAGCGGTTTTACACATGGAATGGAAATCAAAGGTGCAGGAGATAGCATAGCAAACAATCTTAGAACTATTCAAAGAAATATTTTACAAGGTGAGATTGATGTAGAAACGATGCGTGGAGCAAGATTAGCAAAAGATTTAGAAGCACACAAGACAAAAATGGATATTATAGGAGGATTAGATCATGAAAGCGAAGTAAGAAGTCTAAAAGAAAATCCAGCTGCATTTAATAAACATATGCAAACTACTCAAGTAGGCTCGCTTGGTGCACAAGCAAGATCTAGAGCAGAAAACCTTTTAAATCTACAAAAACAATTACAAGTAGAATCAAATATACCTCAGAACAAGGGAAGTAATGCTGCTAAAGGTATGTTAATGAAAAAGGTAGATGGCTCTTTAGTTTATATGACTTTTGCAGAACTAAATTTGATGCAAAGAAAAACAGAAAGCTATACAAATGCAGATGGAGAAACAAGAAAAAGGTCCGTGTATGGAAATGGCATCACAGAGGCAGGGCCCCAGCAAGATTCAGCAAGCGGTCATTTAGCAACAGTTTCTAAAGAAATAAATGAGTTACTATATGGTGGAGATAAAGACAAATTTATAGGAACTTTCTTTAACAGATTATTAAGCGAAGTGCCTATGAGAGCACAAGAGTTTATGACGGCAGAGAATAAAAAATCATCTTTAGAAACTGCTATAGCAGGTAGTGGAGAAAAAGTAACTGGATTCAAAACTACTATGGGAAATTTAGAAAACGTTTCAACTTCTTTAACACCAGCACAAGCACTAGCAGCTTGGAATATCTTAGAACCTGGACAATATGGGTTTAACCCACAGACTCAGAAGTTTGAATGGAAACAACCAGCAGGAAACGGAACAGAACAATCAGTAGGAGACGGAACTGTTCCTTATAAAGATGAAGGAAAAGGCAAAAGAGACGAATTTAGTAAAAACTTAAATCAGTTCTCAGGTGTTATAGGCCTGATGGGAGCAGTAGCAGGACAAGAAGATAAGACCGCAAAAATAATGGCAAAAGTTGCTCAGATTCAGTTAATGATTACTATGTATGAAAGAGCAAAAATGGCACTTGCAACAGGCGGAGGAACTTTTTTAGGTACTATGGCACAATTTTTTACAGGAACAGTACCAACTGGTAGAGATGGGGGAGTGATGAGCAAAGGCTATAGATCTTTCTCAGGAGGAGGTGTTTCAGATGGACCAAGTTCAGGTTATGGAGCAGTACTACATGGTAAAGAAGCAGTAGTACCTCTTCCAAATAATAGAAGCATACCTGTAGAATTAAGTGGCAAAAACAACGGACCTGTGAATACAACAATCAATGTAAACATGGCAGACGGTAGTTCAGATACTACTAGTGATGAAGAAACAGGAAAACAATTTGCACAAGCAATCAACATGGCTGTACTAGAAGAAATAGGCAAACAGCAAAGACCTGGAGGGCTATTAAGCGGATAATATGGCAATAGGATTTAGCAACGGAAGTGTAACATTTAGACCAGATAAAGGTTTTACTAGAAAGAATACACCGAAGATATTTAAAACACAATTTGGAGATGGCTATGAACAAAGAATAGCTAATGGTATAAATAATTTACAACAAGAATTTTCAATAAATTTTGCAACAAGAACAAAAGCAGACATAGATGATATAGCAGACTTTTTTGAACTTAAAGGAGGAGTAACTGCTTTTAACTATACTTATGAAGATAGCAATGAAAGTGGTGGAGAAAAAACAGTAAAAGTTGTTTGTGATGACTGGCAACAGACTTGGGAGTATGCAGAATATTATTCTTTAAGTTGCACTTTTAGGAGAGTCTACGAAGCATAATGGCTGAGAAAATATTAGTAAAGGATATACAGAAGTTAGACCCAGGCTCAGAGCTGGTACAACTATATGAGTTTGAATTTGTAAAAGATAACTTTGCATATTTTACTAGTGGAATAGATGATGACGAATCTACCTCTCTTAGAATGAGAGACTTTACTACTAACTCTACTATTCGTACTTATACTCCTATTCCTATAAAAGCAGATGGATTCGAACTAAAAAATGATGGAGCAATAGCTCGCCCTACAGTAACTCTAGCAAATGCTCTAAGCGTATTAAGTGATGCAGTAGGTTTAGATTATCATGAAATGATTGGTTTAAGAGTAATTAGAAGATTAACTCTTAAAAAGTATTTATATGGAGAAACAGGAGATGCAAGTCCTCCTATAGAGTTTCCAAGATCTGTTTGGGTTATTGATAGAATTAAATCAAGAACAAAAGCTTCAGTAACTTTTGAACTAGTTGCCCCATTTGATATACAAGGAGTGACTCTACCAGCAAGAAATGTCTTAGCGGAGAGATGTCCTTTCATGTATCAAGGAGCAAGTGAACACTTACCTGAATGGAAGAAAGCACAAAGCGGATGTAATTGGCACTTAGAAGGAAAATTAAAAACAGGGGGAGATGGCACAGAATACACAGTTTATGTAAATCAAGATGATGAGTATGTAGTACCAAGTACAACTACTTTCACAACATATTCTAGTGGTGCTATTACTATAAATACTTATTACAAAACTACTAAAACAACTACAAGATTTAATGCAAACAGTACTACTTCAAGTGTTACTGTGACAGACTATTGGCAAGCTGTTAAATCTACAAGCTCACCAGGAACACCATCAGATAGTAATTCTAACTTTAAAAGAGTTAGAGTATACTCAACATATTCTCATGGTACAGAATACTTTAGCTTTTTAGACGATAGAGATAACAGTTATGTAAAATTTACAGACAATGTGGCTACTTCATCTACAAATGGTAAAACACTATTATGGAAAGCAAGATCTCCAAGTGATGATCAAGCTCCTGGACATGGCCCTTATTGGGAAAGAGGGGATGGATGCAGTAAGACTACTACAGGATGTAAAAAAAGATTTGGATTTAATCCAATCAGCTCGGGCACAGCAACAAGTACAGGAAAGAACGCTACAAATACAAACGTAGAACTTCCGTTTGGAGGATTCCCAGGAGCAAGAGCCTTCTCGTGATGGATTCTATATTTCATCATGCTGAACAATGCGCACCTAGAGAATGTTGTGGACTTGTTGTAGAAGAAAATAATAATAAAATTTATATTCCTCTCGAAAATATTTCAGAAGAAAAAGATATGTTTAAAATGGACGCAAAAACTTTCATTACATATCAACTCAATTCGAAAATAATATTTGTAGTCCATAGTCACTACGATGAAGATTGTAAACCGAGTCAACATGACATAGATAATTGTAACGCCGTTGGTATACCATATTTAATCGTATCGTATCCCGACAAAGACCACTATATTTTGGAACCAAATTATGACTAGAACAATACACTTAATGGGAAGAATGGGAAAACTCTTTGGAGAAACTCATAGACTTAACTGCGACACAGTCCAAGAGGCTATGCATGCGCTCGACTGTATGAAAGGAGGAGTCAGAAGATACCTATTAGAATGTACAGATAGTGATATTCAGTTTACTGTTCAAAAAGGCGAAGACTTTATGGACTATGATAATATTGGACATAATTTAGGTAAAGATGATATAATCATAACTCCAATTCCTCAAGGTTCTAAAAAAGGAATAGGCAAAATAATTTTAGGAATTATTCTTATCGTTGTAAGTATATCAATGGGAGATACTGGTACAGCTGCAAAAATAGCAGCAGCAATGATGTCAATTGGTGTGAGTTTAGCATTACAAGGAATAATAGAAATGACGATGGATGACCCCGATGAATTAAAAGAAGAAAAGAGTTCATTATTTAACGGTCCAATTAATACAACAAAAATGGGAGTACCTGTACCAATCTGTTATGGAAGAATGGAAGTAGGTGGAGCAGTTACTAATTTTGGATTTACACAAAGTAGAATAAAAAATCAAATGGGGTATAGATTTATATCAAAACCTTCAGAAGGAAGCACAGGCACAGGATCATATGGTGGTACAGCTAGTGGTGGTGGTGGTGGTGGAAACATTGATTGGGTTAGCAAGCGAGTGATAGCATAATGGCATACGTAACTAGAGGAAAATCAACAGCTCAAACAGCCATAATATATGATGCACTATCAGAAGGCCCGATAGAAGGATTAGTCAATGGAGCAGCAAGTATAAGACTCGATAAAAATCCTGTAATAGGAGAAACTAATAATAACACTTTTTCACCACAAAGGTCAGTAGATTCAGGATATACCGCTAGTACTAAGATAGTAGTAGACAATAACAGTCCTTCTATTTTTGAATACTCTTTAACTACAGATGGCACAAGAGAAATTCAAATAATAGGAGCAGCTAAAAAAGGTATTAATGCAGGCGACACTATAGCAGGAAATAATATTATTAGAACTGATACTTCTATTATGACATTTGCAAGTTCAGATGTTTATGATGCTACAGCTCACATAGTTCCCGCCTATTTAAGAATAGACGGAGCTGGACCAAATGGAACACAGCTCGCTACAAAAATTACAGAATTTATAAATACATCTGCAGTAAGAGTAGACTTAGCACCTGCACAAACAAAATCAAATACAAGTTTATATTTAGACTTAGTAGACAAAGTAGCAAGTTATGATGCTGATAACAATAGAGCAACTTTAACAGTTGGTGGAGGTATTGATACAGCAAATACTATTGCTATACTATCCAGTCCAATAAAAGAATCAAATGAAACTCCTCAATATAATTATAATAATTTTGGATTTGCTTTCAGAACAGGAGAAAGAGACCAGCCATACTTACCTACTCCGGCAGGAATAGGAAGTGCCTCTTCAGCTGCTAATATTAATGCTTCTTTAGATCAAGTACAAGGCACTGGTTATCCAACAAATAGTACTTTTGGATTAGACCAACCAACAACCAATGCTACCGCAAATGAAGTAATCAAGACTTCAGCACAAATGAATGTTGGTAATCCTGGGGAAGTAGATGCCGTAAAACTTAATATGGCGTTTCCACAAGGATTAATTTCACAAAAAGAAAATGGTAAATTAGGACCTGGCTTTGCAGAACATAGAATATATTTTGGTTATTCAAGAGACGGAGGCAGTACCTATACAGACGCCTTAGTAGTAGGCAGACCAACTATTGCAACATCAACAACTAGCTATCATAAAAATACTAGAACTAAAGATTCTCAATCAGGAATTATAACAGACAAATCAAAAGAAGCGTTTAGTTATACTTACCTCATTAATACAGAAGAATTCCAACCTTATGATGCCTACAGAATAAAAATTCAAAGACTTTCACCAATAAATCAAAAAGAAAATTCATGGCAACAAACTAATAGTTCACAATTAAAATCTATAGAAAATATTATTACAGATAAGCTAAGATATCCTTATACTGCATATGCAGGAGTTGTAGTAGATGCAGAAGACTTCACTCAGATTCCACAAAGAGGATATGAGATATTTGGAATGAAGGTAAAAGTACCTACTAACTATTTCCCAAGATTTGAGTATACTGCAGCAGGTGTTAGACGATCTGTTGCAACTTATACAAGAAATGTTACTACAGGAGCTGATACAGGAGCATATGTAGATTGGGATGGTAATTTTAGAGGAGACAAACTAGAATTTAACAATTTAACACAAACAGCAGACCAAGCAAACTACGAACCAGTATTTACTGATAATCCAGTATGGATATTTATGGACATGCTTACTAATCCAAGATACGGATTAGGAAACTATTTAGATCCTGAAGGTACTTTTTCACAAATTGACAAATGGACTATGTATCAAATTGCAAAATACTGTGATGAATTAGTACCAGATGGCAAAGGGGGAAGTGAACCAAGATTTACTTGCAACACTTATATAGCAAAGAATCAAGACGCACTAAAAACTTTAAAACAATTTGCAACAGTTATTAGAAGTATGCTTATCTGGTATAATGGAGAAGTCACTTTAGGCTCTAATATTCAAAAAGGAGCTGTTTACACATTCACAAAAGGAAATGTTGTAGATGGCGAGTTTGCTTACTCCGGTACAGCAGGAAGACTTAAACACAATCAAGTAAGAGTAGGATGGAATGACCCAGAAGATAGTTATAAACAAGCAACAGAAGTTGTAGAAGACATAGATGAAATACAAAAATCAGGAAGAATAACTAGAAAAACAGTTACAGCATTTGGTTGTACATCACAAGGACAAGCACATAGATATGGTAAGTGGCATTTATTTACAGAAAGATTAGAAAGAGAAGTTGTAACTTTTGCAACAGGAATTAATGCTGGAGCAGTTCTTAGACCTGGAGATGTTATTAATATTCAGGATGCAGATGATTCAGGCACACAATTAAGCGGTAGAGTTACTACATCTTCAAGCTCAACTACTACAGTAATAAAAACAGATAGAGACTTATCAAGTACTTTAGATTCAAATAATAATTATGAACTACACTTAATATATCCTAGTGGCGGTGCATATTTAACACAAGAAACAGCAACAATTAATTCTGTAGTTTATAGAGAAGGAGACTTAGTATTAGTTGATGAAGCTGGTGGAGATATAGATGACCAATATAAAGCAAGAAATGTTAAAGATGACGCAGGCGCTTTAGTACAACTACACTGGTCAGAAGATGTTAGAATAGAAAAACAAACAGTAAGTTCTTTTAATTCAACTTCAATAACTGTATCAAGTGCATTTAGTTCTGTACCAAATGGAGAAGTTATCTATGCTATATCTGGAGAAACAGATAAAGGTGTAGATGTAACTGGAAATATAAAACAGTATGTTGTTACTTCAATAAAAGAAAATAGTGGAGAGATGACTTATAATATTAATGCTGCAGAGTATAATATTGAAAAGTTTAATGCAGTAGATAGAGGATATGAAATACCAGAACTTCCAGCAGAATTAAGAAAACCAAAAAGAACAGAAGAAGTACCAGTACCTCAAAATCTAACAGCGGCTATAGTACCTAGTGGTGGAGACAATGTAACATTAGATGCAGGAGTATCTGGTTATGATATTTTATTATCTTGGACTCATCCTACTTCTACTAGAACAGATAGTGATGGTAATAGTTTAACTGATGTATACGAACACTTAGCAGGATATAGAATACAACATAATGCACAGACTGAAGCCCACGACCCAAATCACGATGAATTTGTAAAAATAGATGTAGACAAACAAGTTTCCTATACTATACGAAATGTAGTAGTTGGAGATGAATATATACTAAGAGTTCAAACAAGAAATACAAGTGGACAAACATCTTCTTACATACAAACAAAAGTAGACTTCGATGTCTCTAGTCTAGCACCTTTTTCTGCGGATACTATACCAGCAGGATTAAATGGTAGTATTGTAAGAGGTGGTTTATTAACTGCTACTCAAAATATCAATACTTCAAATGGTACTATAACTTTTTCAAATAACACATACTCGTACCAACCATTAAATGGAGCAGATGGATTAGCCTTTGCAAGTGCAAATACTAACTTTACCACACAGGCAGGTTTTAACAACTTAGCAAATGGAGAAACTGGTTATCTATTATTTGACTATGATGGAGCCTTAGACAGAGGAAATACTAGATCAGACCCATTACAAGCAATACATTTACACACAGATGAAGATGCTGCAGATGTTAATGGTAATAAAATACTATATACATTTATGAAAAGACTCGGAGAGTCAAACAATGATATAGTACAAGCAACTGGAACAATAACTTTAACAGCTGGGTCTAGTACAATAACAGGAACGAGTACAGCGTTCACAACAGATTTTAGAGCAGGAGATGTAGTTATAGTAGATGTTGCAGGAGCAACAAGATTCTATTCTACAGTATCTTATATAGAAAGTAATACAAGTATGAACATAAGTTCTGCACCTTCAAGAGCATACTCTGGTAAAAATATATTTAGACAAGCATTAAGAATAGATTCTTCTTCAGATGCGATACTTGCAGAAGTAGCTAATAATGCTGGAACCTTTGCTATTACTTCATTCACAAATAAAGTAAAAATAGACAATGATGAGGAAGTTGGAGCAAACGCCATTGGAAGTGTACAGATATCTGGAAATTCTATTACAGGAGTACAAATATCAGCTAACTCAATAAATGCTGCAGCTATTGTAGCAGATGCTATAGATGAGTCTCATATATCTGCAAATTCAATAGGGGCTGCAAATATAATAGCAGGAGAAATAGATTCTTCCCATATATCAGCAAACTCAATCGGCAGTGCAGCAATAACTGCAAATGCTATAGGCACTTCAGAAATAGCCGCTAATTCAATAGGTGGTATAGCTATAGCAGCTAATGCTATTGGTAGCTCAGAGATAGCAGCAAATTCAATCGGCGGTATAGCTATAACAGCTAATGCTATTGGTAGTTCAGAGATATCAGCAAATTCAATCGGAACAGTAGCAATAACAGCTAATAGTATTACAGCCGCCCAACTTACATCAGACGCAGTAGGTGCTTTTACAGTTACAGCAAATAGTATTACAGGAGTAGAACTAGCTTCTAACTCTGTAGGAAGTATTCAAATAGGGGCAAACACAATTAATAATGCAGAGATATCTGCAAACTCAGTTACTTCAGCTTCAATAGCTGCTAACTCAGTAAACGGAACTATATTATTAGGAAATTCAGTAGGAAGTAGCGAAATCGCAATCAACTCTGTAAATGGAATAATAATTCAAAATGGAGCAGTTGATACTGACCAGGTAGCAGGAAATGCTATAACAACAGTAGGGGTAGCTGCCAATGCCATAGTAAATGCAAGTGTAGCCAGTAATGCTATCAACGTAGATAGTATAGCTGCTAACTCTATAGAAAATGCACAGCTAAAATCAAATTCAGTAACAGCAGCTATAATTCAAGCAAATGCAATAGGTAATTCAGAGATAGCAGCAAATTCTGTAAATGCAGTTGTTATAGCTGCAAATGCTATTGAGTCAAACCAATTAAAAGCAAACTCAGTAAATGCAATTGTTATTGCAGCAAACTCTATTAATAATAATCAAATAGCAATTAACTCTGTAACTAGTCTTGTCATTCAAAATGATTCTGTAAACGGCGACCATGTTGCAGCTAACTCAATCACAGCAGCAAAAATTGTAGCAAACAGTATAACAAACGCAGAAATAAGCGCGACTGGAGCTATAGACATAGCAAAAATAAGTATCGGAACAGGCTCTATAGACATAGCAAAAATAGCTATTGGCACAGGAGATATTGGTATAGCAAAAATAAGTATCGGAACAGGCTCCATAGACATAGCAAAAATAGCTATCGGAACTGGAGATATTGATATAGCAAAAATAGCTATCGGAACTGGAGATATTGATATAGCAAAAATAGCTATTGGTACAGGTTCTATAGACATAGCAAAAATAGCTATTGGTACAGGAGATATTGCTTTTGCAAAAATTAGTGTAGGTAATGGAGATATTACTAATGCCATGATTGCTGCTAATGCTATTGATTCAGCAGAAATAAAGTCAGGCAGTGTAGATGACGCTATGATTACAGCAGTCGGTACAGGTAAATTATCAGGAACAATTAGTAATGCACAAATAGCAGCTAATGCTATCACATCAGCAAAAATAAGAGCAGGTAATGTTGGAGAGTCAGAAATAGCAGCTAATGCTATTAACACGGCTAAGATAGCGGCGAATCAAATTACTACAGCTACTATTGCAGCAAATCAGATTACTACTTTAACCATAGCAGCGAATGCTGTAGGAGCAGCACAGATATCTGCTATTCGTTCAGAAAAAATTGATGTAGATACTTTGAATGTCAAACATTTTGCCAATGCAAGTGCTGACATTATTAACCAAACGGGAGGAACTGTACCTCTTAGAGTAACAGCCGAAAATAACCAATGGAATGGACTATATCCTGGCTCTACTGTTAATAGCACTGAAGCTGTTTATATGAATACTACATTAAACAATGTTAGAAATGGTGCAGGTTATCAAGTTATATACAGTGCTGTATTAGGTGATGTAAGAAATGGAACTATACAATATAGTTTCAATGGAACTACTTGGACTGCTTTAAGTCCTGCAATGAACGCTGATGCAGGTACATTTAGAAGCTATGTGTTTGTTTGGCAAGGAACTCTCAGTGGAATGAGTTCGTCACAAGAAACTGTATATTGGAGAGTTAAGTGGAATAATAGTGGCTCTATATTCAACAGCACATATCAAGCAATATATATAGATGTAGATAATACACAATAGGAAGAAAAATGAAATACAGCATATACAACATTAGTACAGGATTAATAACTACACAAGGTAGTAGCACCCATCTTACAGATTTATCAGATATATTACTTGAAAGTGGTGAAGGGATTATTCAAGGACATTACGATAGAGCAACGCAAAAAATCGTAGACGGCGTTGTTACATCATATACCGCGGACATTTTACCAGAGGTAAGAAGAAAAAGAAATACTCTATTATCTGAATCAGATTGGACACAAATGTCAGATTCTCCTTTAAGTGCTTCTAAAAAAACAGAGTGGGTAACTTACAGGCAAACACTAAGAGATATGCCTACAGCTCAATCTAGCGTTACAGATATAGATAATATTACTTGGCCAACCAAACCAAGTTAAGTATCATACCTTATTTTAACTTAAAACATACCCCCTCTTAAAAATAGTTCTTGACAACACCCCATATTTTTGATATAATTCTATTTATAGGAGTACAATTATGGCAGCAGGAAATTATGATATAGTCATAGACCAGGGGTCTGACTTTTCCATAGAATTAGTAGTAGCGCAAAACGGCGACCCAGTTAATCTGAGTAGTCACACTGCGTCTGCACAACTAAGACCCACGCCAACATCTAGTACTCTTACAGCAACCTTTTCTTGTACAGTTACAAATGCCGCACAAGGTAAATTAACAATGAGTTTAGGATATGCATTAACACGGAACGTAGCGTCAGGAAAATACTATTATGATTTAGAACTATTTAACAGTAGTGCAAACAGTATTACCAGACTCATCCAAGGCGTAGCAAGAGTTACAGCAGAAGTTACAAGATAATGGCACTTACAGTCACGATTACTCCTCAAACTACAAGTTTAAGCGCAACAGCACAGACCACTACATTAACGGTTTCTAGCGCTGTAGCCGCCAGTGCAACAGATGCAGGCTCACTCACATTCGACAATCCGGTAGGGACACTTTCTAGTCAATCCACTGTCGAAGGAGCCCTTAACTTTTTAGCTAACCAATTTTTCGTACAAACATCCTCTCCAGCCTCTAGTACAGCAAACTTAGCGGAAGGAGATTTATTTTATGACACTGATGACAATCAGTTAAAGATCTATAGAGAAACGTCTTCGGGCGTATATAGTTTTGTTCCTATAATGATAGGCAACGACTCAACAGACTCGGACACTATAGACGCAGGGGCTTTTTAAGCTCATTTAGGACAGAAACATGGCACAAACCATTAAAATCAAAAGAAGTGCGAGTTCCGCCGCTCCCTCTTCCCTCGGTGCTGGTGAATTAGCGTATTCATCAAATTCAAAGAAACTATTTGTAGGGCATCCAAGCACCTCGGCGGTAACAACAATAGGCGGGGACTTGTATGTCGAAATGCTCGACCATACAGCTGGTACGCTGACAGCAAGTTCAGCTGTAGTAGTTGACAGTAGTAGCAAAATTGACCAATTAAAAACTGGTAATATTGTAATTACAGGATCTAGCAATACTCTTAGTACAGCTTCAGGTAATTTAACAATAGCGCCAACAGGCAATTTAGTTATTACTCATGGTGGTACATTAGACCTTTCAGGTCAAGCAAATTCACTCACACTATTAGATAACAATGCAGCAGCATTAGATATAAACCAGGGCGGAACCTCATATCTAAAATTTGTTACTACTAACGGAAGTGAATCAACAACAGTAGGCAGTGCTCTATCAGTCGTAGGATTAAGTTCGCTAGCGGGCGTAAACATGACTGGCAACTTAGCAATTGCTACTGACAAATTCACAGTAAATGCGAGCTCAGGTAATATAGTAGCCGCAGGTACTATAAGTGGTACAGATGTAACTGCAAGTGGCGATTTAGAAGTCACAGGTGGCACAACTCTTAATGGAGCAGTAAATATTGGTAACGCAAGTAGCGATACTATAACAGTTGCTGGTACTACAACATTTACCCCATCAGTAGACTTTGATGGTGGACTTACAGTTGCAGGCTCACAAACAATTGACATGGGTGCAAACAGGATTACTAATATTGGTACTCCTACCCAAGCAACAGATGCCTCAACTAAAGCATACGTAGACAGCGTAAAACAAGCACTAGATATTAAAGATTCTTGTAGAGTAGCAACAGAAGCCGCTATTTCAGGAACGTATAATAATGGTACTGGTGGTGTAGGGGCAACTCTAACATATGGCTCAAATGGAGCTATATCAGTAGACGGTGTTACTTTAATACTTAATGATAGAGTACTTGTTAAAAATCAATCAACAGGAACACAGAATGGTGTTTACTTTGTAAGTACAGTCGGTGATGGTTCAAACGCAGCAGTGTTAACAAGAGCGCTAGACGCAGATTCAAGTGCTGATGTAACTGGAGGACTATTTACTTTTATTGAAGAAGGTTCTACTAATGCAGACGCAGGTTTCGTTCTTTCAAACGTTACTGGTTCAGCAACTCTTGGTACTGATGCATTAACCTTTACTCAGTTCTCAGGAGCTGGTAGTGTAACAGCAGGAGCAGGACTTGGTAAATCAGGTAATACTCTTTCAGTTAATGTAGACAATACTTCTATAGAAATAGCATCAGATACTTTACAAATTAAAGGTTTAGACAACGCTATTGCTGAAGGTCAAATGATTTTCGGAGCAAATGGTGGTAATCAATTTACAACATTAAATATTGGTACTTATGACTCTACTAATTCAGTAGGTCAAATGCTTCAAGTAGGAGCAAACGGAACAGTCGCATGGTCAAATACACTAGACGGAGGAACATTCTAAGAAATGTCCCATGTAATTAAAATTAAAAGATCAGAAACAGCAGGCAGTGTACCTCAAACAAGTGATTTGCAAACGCATGAACTTGCTATGAATGTTTCTGACAAAACAATTTACACAAAGAACAGCTCAGGTGAAATTGTTACTTTGACTTCTGCAGGAATATCAGAAGCAGAAGCATTGGCACTGAGCATAGCATTAGGATAAGATTATGGCATCAGCATTTAAATCAGCATCACAAGCTAGTGTAGGAACCTCGTTAACGAGTGTCTATACTTGCCCAGGTAGTACAACATCTACAATTATTGGGTGTTACATTTGTAATCAAAGTGGTGGACAAATTGAAGCAACAGTAGAGTTTTTTGACGCAAGTTCAAGTACTCACGTAGCTTTAATGCATAACACTCCAATACCAAGTAATTCTACACAAGTAGTTATTGGTGGAGATGCAAAAGTTGTTTTAGAAGCTGGGGATATAATCAAGGTACAGAGTAATGTAGCAAATTCAATCGACTGCGTACTCTCATATTTGGAGCAAACATAATATGTCACTCATAGGAAAAAGTAATGCATTAGTCTCCTCACTTGAGGCGAATGCAGTAGGTACTACTGAAATAGTAAGTAATTCAATTACAGCAAGTGAAATAGCAGCAAACGCAGTAGGAAGTAGTGAAATAGCAGCAAATGCAGTAGGAACTAGTGAAATATCAACTAATGCTATTGCAGCAGCTCAACTACAGCAGTCAGCAGTAACAGGAGTTGCAGATAACTCAATAGACACAGCTGCACTAGCAACTAATTCAGTTGATAGTCTTCAGCTAATAGACGGAAGTATAGACTCTTCTCACATTGCTACTGCACAAGTAATAACATCTAAGATAGCTGCAAACAATGTAACAGGAGCTGAAATAGCAACAGATTCAATAGTAGCAAGACACGTAGCTGCTAACGCTATAGCAAACGCAGAAATATCAGCAAATGCAGTAGATTCATCAGAATTAAAAACAGGTTCAATAGATACAATACATTTAGGGGCTTTACAAGTAACAGCAGCTAAACTAGCCGCTAACTCAGTAACAAGTGCAAAAATTGCAGTAAATTCAGTAGGAAGTAGTGAAATAGCAAATAACTCGGTCACGGCTACTCAAATACCAGCTGGTACTGTTACCGCAGATTTATTAGCGGCTAACTCTGTAGATAGTGCAGAACTAATAACAGGTAGTATAGATACTATACATATAGGAGCTTCACAAGTTACAACAGCTAAAATAGCTAATAGTAATGTAACAACTGGTAAAATAGCAGATAATGCTATTACAGCAGCTAAGCTACCTTCTGGAGTAATTGCTTCAGACCATATCGCAGATGGTACTATTGTATCAGGAGATATAGCAGATAATACTATAGCAACAGGTAACATAGCAGACAACGCAGTAGACGGTACAAAGATTGCTTCTAATAGTATTTTAACAAGACACATAGACGATGCACAGATTACAGCAGATCAACTTGCTGCAAACTCTGTAGATACAGCAGAACTAGTAAGTGGCTCTATAGATGCCATACACCTAGCTTCTGACTCAGTTATAACAGCAAAAATATTAAATGCTAATGTAACCACAGCAAAGATAGCAGATAATGCAGTTACTGCGGCTAAGATTGCTGACGGGAGTATCACTAGCACTCAATTAGGTGCAAACTCAGTAGATACAGCAGAACTAGTATCAGGCTCAATAGACACAATACATATTGGAGATGACCAAGTAACAAATGCAAAACTCGCAGTAAATTCAGTCTCCGCAGTAGAAATAGCTGGAAATGCAGTAGGAACTACCCAGATAGCAGCAAATGCTGTATCAGTAGCAGAACTTAAATCAGATGCGTTGAGTGGACAGACAATGTCAGGTAATGTTACTTTCTCAGGAAACGTGACAGTATCAGGAACCTCATTCGCAGCTTCAGCTACAACAATTACAACTGGAGATTCTCTTATCTCAATGGCAACTGGCAACGGAAGTTCAGATGCAGTTGATATAGGTTTCTATGGATTATATGATACTAGTGGTACAGACAAATACTCAGGTATATTTAGAAACGCAGATAACTCTGGTAAGTGGCAAATATTCAAAGATTTACAAGTACAGCCAACCACAACAGTAAACACAAGTGGAACAGGTTATACAAAAGGTGTACTAGTAGCAGACATAGAAGGAAACGTAACAGGTAACTTAACAGGAACAGCTTCTGCAATAGCAAACAATACTGTTAATGCAAGTAAGATTATAGCAGGAAGTGTTACAACAGCTGAAATAGCAGCCAACACAATAGCAACATCCAACATAGCAGATAACGCGGTAGATGGAACTAAGATAGCTCAGAACAGTATCTTAACAAAACATATTGATGATGGACAAGTAGGAGCAGCTCAACTAGCAAGTGATGCAGTAACATCAGCTAAAATAGGTGATAACGCTATTAATAGTGTAGCATTTATATCAAGCGGTTTAATTACATCAGACTTAATATCTAATGGAACTATTGTATCAGGAGATATAGCAGCTAATACTATTGCTACTGGTAATATTGCAGATGACGCAATAGATGGAACAAAAATTGCAGATGATTCTATAAATTCAGAACATTATGTAGACGGCAGTATTGATACAGCACATATTGCAAATGCTAATGTAACAACAGCTAAGATAGCTGATAATGCTGTTACAGCAGCTAAGATAGCAAGTAATTCAGTAACAGCAGAATCAATTACTGTAGGAGCAATAGGTTCTTCAGAATTAGCGGCTAACTCGGTAGATTCATCAGAATTAGTAAGTGGTAGTATTGATACAATACATCTTGCCGCTGATTCAGTAACAGCAGCTAAGATGGCAGACAATGCAATTAACAATGTAGGTATGATATCCTCAGGATTAATTACCGCAGACTTAATAGCTACTGACGCAGTAGGCTCAGCAGAGATAGCAGCCAATGCAGTAGACAGCGCAGAATTAAAGACTGGATCAATAGATACAATTCATTTAGGAGCTTTACAAGTAACGACTGCAAAAATAAATGCTAATGCAATAACAGCAGCTAAAATAGCAGCAAACGCTGTTGGGTCAAGTGAGATTGCAAATAACTCTGTAACAACTACACAATTATCAAGTGCAGCACTTGGCGGTAAAAACATGACAGGGAATATTACATTCTCTGGAGCAGTTACACTTGGAGATGGTGCCGATACAACAAATGTAAATGGTAACTTAGGTATCCAAGATTCAGCACCACCACAAAAACTTCACATAGATGAAGTAGCTGGTATGGATGTAGGCACAGGAAGCTCTACAGCAACAACAGTATTTACACTAGATAGTTTTACAGCAGCTACATTTAGAACTGCTAAATATTTAGTACAGATAACAAATTCAACAGACAGTGATTATCAATCACTAGAAATAACACTTTTCCATGACGGAACAACAGTTTATTTAACGCAGTACGCTTCTATATTTGATAATGGTGCACAAGCAACATTTGATGCAGATATAAGTAGTGGTAATGTAAGATTAAGAGTAACACCAGCAAGTGGTGATACAATGGCTTATAAATATATAAGAACAACAATAGAGGTATAAAATGGGACAAAAATTAGATTTTAATATCGAAGACGCAGGAATAAAAATTGATGGTGTTCAAGCCGTAGATTCCAGCGCAAACTTTCAAGGTGCAGGTATCGCAGCAGCCAAGATTACATCAGGCACAGTGCCTTCAGCTAGATTACCGCACACAATTACTACGACTGCTCCAACAGGAGTAGGAAGTACGTCAAGCGGCCACATCTTTTTCGTATACTCGAGTTAAGACATGGCAATATTTGTAAACGATTCCGGCACACTACGGACTGTTCGATTTATCGCTGTCAACGACAGTGGAACAATTCGTCGTGTCAACGAAGTTTACGTCAATGATGGCGGAACTTTAGCTGGGCCGTTTACTGCTACGCACTCGACTACAAGACAGACTGCTACAACTACTAGTACTATATCAGGTGTACAAAATACAGTATTCAATACGACTACTACTTTTGATACCGACTACAATACTACAACAACTTTTGATACAAGTAGAAGTACAACTTTCGACACTAGCAGAACAACAGACACAAGTAGAACAACTACATTTGCAACAACAACAGTATTCAATACAACAACCAGTACTACAACTGCTTTTAATACAACTACAGCGTTTACAACTACAACTACTTTTACAACTTCACAAGGTACGACGACAGCGTATACTACAACTACGACATTTAATACAACAACAACATTTAATACTTCGCAGTCGACTACAACGGCCTTTACTACAACTACAACATTTAATACAAGTAAAAGTACAACTACAGCATTTAATACTACAACTGCATACATAACATCTTTTGATACAACAATAGGTACTAGCAGAAACACATCTTTTGCAACAACAACTGCTTACGAAGATACAACAACATTTATTACATCGACAGCATATACTGATAATACAGCAGTTGGAACAACAGTAAGCACAAATACTACACAAGCAACAAATACGTCTAGAAGCACGAACACAACACAAACAACTGGTACTACTACTACATTTGCAACAACAACAGCATATATTGATAATACATCATTTGCTACTATAACAGCGTATGCTACTACACAATCAACAAATACAGCAAGAAGTACTAACACAGCTAGAGATACTGCATATATTGACAATACAACATTTGCTACTATAACAGCTTATACTACTACGCAGGCAACCAATACTTCTAGAAATACTAATACGTCAACAGCATATATTGATAACACAACATTTGCTACTACAACAGCTTATATTGACAATACAACATTTGCTACTATAACAGCTTATACTACTACACAAGCAACAAACACAAGTAGAAACACCGCTTTTACAAACTCTACTGCGTATAATACTACGCAGGCAACAAATACAAGTAGAAGTACAGGATTTACTAACTCTACAAGTTTTGCTACAAATACTGCAAGAAATACAGCGTTTACAAACTCTACAAGTTTTGCTACAAATACAGCTAGAAATACTAATACTGCTAGAAACACCGCTTTTGCAACCAACACTGCTAGAAATACGAACACTTCCAGAAACACAGCAATTGCCGTTTCAACAAACACTTCTAGAACTACTATTTACATAACTGTATACATTGATTATAACTTTGACCCAGAAGGTGGAACACAATTCTATACTGCATCTAATAATACATCAAGGTCAACTGGCTTTACAAACAATACAGCAGGTTCAAGAAGTACTGGCTTTACAAACTCTACAGGATTTACAAATAATACAAGTAGAGCTACAGGATTTACAAATAGCACAGGATTTACAAATAATACCTCTAGAAATACTAATACTTCTAGAGGTACAGGATTTACAAATAATACCTCTAGAAATACTAATACTAGTAGAATAACAGCGTATATTGATAATACAGCGTTTGGTACGAGTAGAAATACAAACACTTCTAGAACTACAGCGTATATTGATAATACAGCGTTTGGTACGAGTAGAAGTACGAATACTACTCAAGCTACAAACACATCAAGAAGTACTAATACTACTCAGGCTACAAATACAGCTAGAAATACTAATACAGTAACAGCCTATATTGATAATACAGCATTTGGTACAAGTAGAAGTACAAATACTTCTCAAGCCACAAACACAAGTAGAAGTACTGGCTTTACAAATAATACAGCGTTTACAAATAATACATCATTTGGAACAAGCAGAAGTACGAATACTACTCAAGCTACAAACACAAGTAGAAGTACTAATACTACTCAGGCTACAAATACAGCAACTACATTTGCTACTAGTACAGCATATATTGATAATACAACATTCGCTACTATTAGTTCATATATTACTGCAAGAAGTACGAATACTGCAAGAGGTACGAATACTACACAAACTACAAACACAAGTAGAAGTACAAACACTAGTCAATCTACAGCTTACGAAACTGCTTATATTACTTCGAGAGCATCTTCTAGAACTACTGGAACATCTCACTCTACAACAACAACATTTAATACAGCTAGGTCAACAGCTTCAAGTAGAGCTACAACCACAACGTTTGAGACTTCACAGGGAACAGTTACAACTAGATCAACAGCTTCAAGCAGAGAAACAACAACAGCATTTGATACAGATAGAAGCACAGCCTCTAGTAGAACAACTGGTTCAAGCAGAACAACAACAAGTACTTTTGAAACAAGTCAATCTACTCAAACAAGTAGAACAACTACATTTGGAACTACAACCACTTTTGAAACAACTAGGACTACTACTTTTGGAACAGATAGAACAACAACAACTACTATCTCCACAACTAGAGCAACAGAAACAAACAGAACAACTGACCACTTAACAACAACAACTTTCGATACGACAACAACAGTATTTGAAAGAATAACCGCCTCCCAAGCAGGTACAATTTTTGATACCGAAGTTGCGAGTCTAGCAGACTTTGGATTATCTTATTGGGATGGCTCACAATGGAGCGATTCTTAATATGATGAAAGCAGAACAAGAAGATATTACACCAAACTATCTTAATAAAAAATTAGAGTCAATGATGGCAGCCGTCTTTGACCATATTGGTGAAACAGAAGAAAGAATAAAAAACCTAGAAAAAGAAATTTTCAAGCTAAGAAATGAGAACAAAGCAGAAGCCAGTTAAGAAAAATAAACTGGTAGCAATGACTATAAATGAGTCATTGGGAGATATACCAACTCACTTCATGAAGTCAGGCTCTTGTACAAGACCTAAAGATGACTTAGATGGATTAGCTAAATTAAAAGAGAAACTTGTTCTTGACACTAGTGAAGGAGTTGCCTGGGAATATGATTTATGGTTTAATACTAATGAACTACATAGTATTAGAAAATGGTTATATACAGATTTTTTAGGTAAAGGAATATACTGTAGAGTTAATTCTATAAAAATTAACACCAAATTATTTAAAGCGATTGCTAATTCAGACATAAAGATTGATGAAGAAAGAATCGAAAAAATAGTAAATGGACTACAGAATAAATATAATTTACAATGGAATACAGAATTTTATGATAAAGTAATTTTCTTACCAGGTAGTAATTTATTATGTAAAGGAACTGTAATTGATTATAGACGAGTAAAGAAATTAGTAGATGAAGGATATGTAATAAAACCTCATCCAATTACTGCTCATGTTTATATTGCCGATTTAAAAAGAAGATTTGGTGCAGAAAATGTACTAAACAAAAAAGAAGGTGGGTATGAACTACTACTTAATTGTAAAGAAGTAGCGACTGCTCCAAATAGTGAGATGGGATTAATTGCACTCCTTCTCAGAAAAAGACTTTCTCTTGTTAGCTTTCCTAAAGAAGCACGAGAGAAAAATTTATTAACTTACGAAAGTTTTTATGATACAGTATCAAACAGACAATCGTACCTTGCACTTTGTAAAATACTCTCAGCAAGAAACTCTGGAGTAATATTTGAATTTGATGAAGATGCGGAAGAAAGACTACAGGCATATGTAGATAACTTTTGGGAATTTAAAAAGATAAAAAATGATTGAAATAGTACACCCCTATAAAAAAGTATGGAGTATGTTTACTTTAGCATCACTCCTGCCCGATAAAGAAGAAGTTAGAATACATCTATATGTAAATAATAAAGATTGGGATGAAGCTCCGATTGAATGGATAGTAGATAACTTTCCAAATGTTAAAATATATGAATCTTTTTGGAGAAAGTCAGACTTAGCCAAATGTATGTGTCACTTACTAGATCATTGGAAAGATAAAGGTGGACTACATAAAAGAATAGTTTGGCTAGGTGGCAACAATATAATAAACGGTAAATGGTCTAATAATTTTCCTAATGAAGAATTCTTTGCGGGGTCTGTTTCTTTCTTATCTCATAAAAGAGTCTTTAGAAAACATCCAAGATTCAAAGACTTTTACAGAATTTTACAAATACCTATTTCACCAACTAAACTACATAATATTGATCCAGAGTTTATGATATTTAACTATGACATGTTAAAAACTTTTTCACTAGAAGAATTATTCTGTCCTACAGAAAAAGATGGCTTAGAATCAAGATCTCCTAATATGCCTAAGATTGATAGACTTCTTTACCAAGCAAGTACAGAATGGTTTATGACAAGATTATTAGGTTATCAACATAAATTTATGCCACTATACATGAATGGTAAAAATGATATTTTAGTAGAACTAGAGGCTCTTGGACCACTTGATAGTGTTAATTATAATGTAATGCTAAGAAAATGTTTTCAATTAAATATACAGCATAAGTGGTTACTTAAAACTTATACAATGTTACCTACAACTATACAGCTCTCGCTTCCTTGGGATATGTATACCAACTTAATTCCTAGTATACCTATAAATATGCGAAATGCACGAAATAATGAGCTTTTGATGTTAAAATCAACTAAGCAGAAACGCGTAGCTGGGTCACTAGTAAAAGTAGGATTTAGACTAGGAAAAATCTAGAAACTCATCTTTCAAATCTGAAAGAACTTTCCATTTAATTTTGCCTCTATCGGCTAACTCTTTTACTATTTGTTTTTCATTTGGATTGTGAGGACTCCTCTCCTTACTATTAACTGGCAAATGCCAACTAGCGGGATAGTCTGCTCCTGTAGAGAAAGGCAACTTTTTAGAGAAAAAATCAAATCCTATGATTTCTATACTCTCATATTCACACTTATTTAAAAAATACAATATACCAAGAAAACCTGCAGAAGGACGGTCACCTAATGCCTTATCATTAGTAGCTCCTACTAAATCAAATATTTCTAGTATTTCTTTATCTGTGAACATAACTTCATACTCTGGAAGTAGCATAGGAGACTTTGGCTCTATGTTCATGTGTATTCTACAGCGATTAAATAATATTTTAACATTTTTAAACCTAGTATAATGCTTCTGCCTTAAGAAACCTGTAATCCATACATCAGTTTTTTTACCTATCTGTTCAAAATTTTCATCTGTAGGTATGCCTTTTCCGAATCTAACAATTGTGTCAAAACTGTCAATATATGAGCCATACTCGTGTTGAAGTAATTCTACTGAATTTCCTACTAATATTACTCGTCCCATCATGACTTCAATCCTAAACTTCTAGCGATTTCTTTTTCATTTTGAATTTGGATATAATTTGCAGGATTTTCAATTGTTATTTCAGTAATGTCTGAGTTTTTTATCACCCAATCTACCCACTCACCTGCTCTCTCATATGAGATACTTGAATGTATTGAAGACTCTAATAACCCAAAGTTGATTGTAGCAATTCTACACTTGGCATCACTGTTATAATTTAAGTTAGTTGCCATATGATTTAGAGCGGCTTTTTGTGCGGCGTACTTATATCCTTTAGATATATTAGGTTGATGGGCTCTTGACGAAATATTAACTATTGTTTTAGTTTCATCATCTTTCCATACCTCGTATACTTCTTCGAGAAGTCTACACTGTTCCCACTCTACATGAGCATTGTTTACAAATACATCATACTGTGACCAATCTGCCCCAAACTCTACTCTTATTTTATTACCTTGTATACAATTTGCTAATTTACTGCTACCTGTTACTGCGATTTTCATAGTACTCCTTTACTAGATTGAAAGATTCTTTTCCAAACAGAGAACCGTCTACACTACACTTATTGCAAGGGCTGTGTGACCTATCTCCTTTTATTAATTTTTTACGAATTTTTGTCATAGGTTTACCAAACCATACATTGTGTAATGTATCTTGTAGTAAATTTCCCACAACATGTTCCCTTCCCCAGTCGTTTGAACAAAATAGAACATCTCCATTCCAGTCTACGAACATTTTATAGAAAGGATAATGACATGGTTTACCTTTTAAAGAAGCCACATTAGATTCTTCTATACCTACCCAATCGATGACCCCGCTACGGTTGTTAAGTAATAATCCATGGTTCTCAAAATCTCCCCAATGCATACGATACTTGTACTTTTCTTCAGGTATATTTTTCATAACTTTATCGAAATGAGTCATTTGCTCTACGCCATCATAAAGATTTATGTAAATTAAATCTAATCCACTATATTCAAATAGTTCTTCTGCATATGTTTGGGTAAGTTTGTCGCCATTAGTGTTACACTCTAAAGTTGCTAATGGAACTGTGTGTCGAAAGATATGAACTATCTCTCTGAAATTTGGGTTGAGTAAATTTTCTCCAAATCCACTCAATGATATTTTTCCACTAAAACCTGCCTTACCTAGTTCAAGACCTATTGTCTCGGCTCCTTTTATGGTAAGATGCAAGTTTCTATTTGGAAATACTTTTGGGTCGTGTCTCGGACAAAAGACACAAGTTCTATTACATAACTCTGTAGTATTTATTTCAACAGTAAGAATCGAATCTAACTCTGTTAGGTTATTCTTTTTTGCCCAATGTTTCTTTTCCTGCTCTCGTCTGTGTGCTAGAAAGTCATACTGGTCTACTGCTACTACAGGTATGTTTCTCATTATAATGAATTATATATGTCTGTCCATTCTTTACAATATTGCTCATGGTCGTTTATACCCATCCATGGTCCGCCATCTGTAAAATGTACTCCTTTAGCTCTCTCACCAAAGTCATAATAATTTACTAAAGCATTATAGGAAGCAGGTAAAGAACCTATTCCATTTGCCCAAGTAAACCCATGTAAGTGTTTAGCAGCAGCATTGTTTACATACCACTTATTTAACATTTTACATTCTGCATTATTAAAATACATTAAAGATGACCAATATTTTTTCTTATAAGGTTTGTTTAGTTTATCGTGCATTTTTGTGTACTGGTCAAACATTAATTCTGCGTGTTGTACACACATAACAGAATCATTATTCTTTTTAAAATGAGTTATTTCTTGCGGATCACATCTCCATAGAAAGTCGCCATCACAGAATAAAGAATATCCCATATAATTAGAGAGAAGTGGTACAAGAAATCTAGTAAAAGCAAATTCAGTATTTCCTTTTTCTTCTCTAGTGTAGATTCCTTGTTCCTCCAACTCTGATGTAATTAAAGGTATAACTTCATGTGTAGGATTAAATCGTAAGATTGATGCCTTACACACTTCAAACATTTCGGGATATTCACTTTCATATCCTACGAATATCTTCATTAGTCTTCCTTTAATTGTTCGCCAAGATCATTAACATACGCCTGTCTAGCCGTTTGTGTAATAGCCATCTTGTGCTTATAATCTTCTAAATCGATATCGCACTTGTTTATTGCATTAACAATACTTTGTTGTTCTTTAGATAATGCTGATACATCATACGAGGTTTCATCGATAGTGATTGTTTGTGTAGGTAATTCTGAACTCATTTAAATACATCCTGCCAATTGCCTTGTGTACTAGCCTTAGCATACTCGGTAGCACGGTTTTCAAAAAAGTTGGTATGCTCAACTGCATTGACTTGCATGTCAATCCAAGGTAAAGGATTATCTGTACTATGAAATATTTTCTTCATACCGATACCTAATAACCTTCTGTCAGCAATATATCTAATATATTCCTTGACTTCTTTTGCTGTCAAATCTGGTATATCTGCTTTATCAAAACAAATATCAATAAAGTTATCTTCTAACTCTACTGTCTTTTCTGCAGCACAGTATATTTCGTACTTTAACTTATCAGTCCATAACTCAGGATTCTCTGAAATAAAAGTTCTAAATAGTTTTGACAAACCTTCTACATGTAATGATTCATCACGAATACTCCATGTAACAATCTGTCCCATTCCTTTCATCAAGTTATGTCGTGGGTAGTTTAGAAGAATCGCAAAGCTACTAAATAACTGTACTCCTTCTGTAAATGCACTATATACTGCCATTGTCTTTGCCATATCATATGGAGTGTTCATACCGAAATCTTGTAGATATTCATGTTTCTCCATCATAGCATTGATATCAAAAAACTCTTGGTACATATCTTCCGACTTACCTAAAGTTTCTAGTAGAAGGGAATATGCTTCTTGGTGTACTGCTTCCATAGCAGCATAACTAACTAACATCATTCTTACTTCTGGTTGTTTAAATGTAGGCAAGTAATGGTGGGCATAGCCTCCACATACGTCTACATCTGCTTGTGTGAAAAACTTAAAGATATTGTCTAGCAATGTCCTTTCACCTTCACTTAGTTTTTCTTTATAATCCTTTATATCATCTTGTAATGGTACTTCTTCAGGTAGCCAATGCATTTGTTGTTGTTTCTTATAGTTCTCAAATGCCCAAGGATATTGAAAAGGCTTATAGTATTCTCTTTCTTTTAATAAACTCATTTATCCCTCGCAACTTAAACAGTCTGACTGTTCAAATATTATTTCTCGCTTAGCTTGATTAGATACATTATCAGCTCTACTGATAGCTTCACTTCTCAAGTAATACAATGTTTTTAAATTTTTCGCCCATGCTAACATATGGACATTATGTAAATCGCCCTTATTTACATCAGGTGGGAAAAATAGGTTTACGCTTTGTGACTGACAGATATATTCCTGTCTGATACTAGCGTGTTCTACAATCCATGCTTGATTGATTTCTACGGCTGTTTTAAATACATCTTTTTCCCACTCGTCAAGTACGTCAAGATGTTGTACACTACCTCTGTTTGCAACAATACTTTTCCAAGTGTTATCATATATTTCAGCATGTCCTATTTTACTCATTAGCAACCTATCTAAAAATTTATTCTTAACTAAGTTACTACCAGACTTTGTCTTTTGAGTATAGGCATTTGCTCTATATGGTTCAATACTTGGACTTGTGTTTCCACAGATAATACTAGATGAAGCGTTAGGAGCGATTGCCAATAGATGAGCGTTCCTTACAGAACAAGTATCATCGTCTGGGCAAGCCCCTCTTTCAACAGCTAGTTGTCTAGTTGTGTTTTCCGCTTGTGTTTTGATATGTTGGAACATTTCAGAATTAGCGCCTGTTGCCATTGGGTTGTCAAAAGGTATTCCATTTTTTTGTAAATACGCATGAAAACCCATAGCACCAAGTCCAATACTCCTCTCCCTCTGAGCACTAAACTTAGCTTTCTCTAATTGGTCAGGAGCATTGTGAATAAAGTATTCAAGTACATTATCTAACATTCTGACTAAGTCAGGTATAAATGCAGGTACTTTTTTCCATTCATCATAATACTCTAGATTAACACTAGAGAGACAACAAACTGCCGTTCTTTCTTCGTTTGTGGCGAGTGTTATTTCTGAACACAGATTACTGTGATGTACTTTCATTCCTTTCTTCTTTTGAAACTCGGGCAAATCTTTGTTTACCGCATCTTCAAACATTAAGTAAGGCTCTCCAGTTTCCATTCTATTCTGAAGTATTTTAACCCATAACGCTCTCGCAGATACAGTTTTCTTTACTTCAAGGGAATGAGGATCTGTAAGATCCCAGCTGTCGTCAAAATCAGGATACTTTGAAGCGGAGTGAATAAGCTCCATAAAAGCGTCAGGAACAACCACAGCGTGATGGATATTAGTACACTTACGGTTAGTATCGCCACCAGTTGGCTTCCGTACATCTAAAAATTCCTCAATCTCGGGGTGACTCATATGTATATAACTTGCGTAACTGCCCCGTCTAGTTACTCCTTGTGAGAAAGCTAACATTTCTGCGTCTACTACCTTCATAAAAGGTATTACTCCTGTACTCTCACTTCCTTTAGAAGTCTTAGAGCCAGACGCACGAACATCACTCCAGCTACCTCCAATACCTCCTCCAAAAGAAGATAAGAAAGCATTTTCTGTGAAGTGGTCTGTTATCCCTTCTCTGCTGTCATCTACATAATTTAAAAAGCAACTAATAGGTAATCCTCTTTTAGTGCCTCCGTTTGATAATACTGGCGTAGCAAACATAAACCATAGTTTACTTACATAATCATATAGTCTTTGTGCATGAGCCTCATCATCTGCAAAAGCTGTTGCGGCACGCGCAAAAGCTTCTTGGGGTGAAGTTTCATCACCTACCATATATCTATCTTTTAGAGTTGCTAAAGCAAAATCATCTAAAAGACTATCTTTACTAAAGTCTATTTTCACTGACATAATTCTCCACTAATCCTATAATCTCTTTGGCGTGACCGAGTACTGCTCCATCTACGTCATATGTTAAATCCATGAGTTTAATACCAATTTCAAGTCCGTCACTTCCGAACTCATTTAAGTTCTGTATAAATTTATACTTTCCGTCTATTGGTAAACTCGCCATAATATCAAAAATATCTCCATATTGTTGAATAATCTGTGTCGCTCTCTTTGGACCGATACCATCAACTCCTGGAACGTTATCTCCTTTATCCCCTGTTAGGCACTTATATGTTAAGAAGTACTCTGGGTCAAAATCATAATGCTCGTCCCAATTATGAAGCGTTGTTTCTTTTCTAGTGACTGTAGAGAATCTACTTATATTCTCATCAATAAGTAAATCCCAGTCTCTATCTGATGAAATCATCCAAATATTTTGTATACCTAGATTCTCTCTGTTTTGACAGATAAGAGCAGCTATGTCATCAGCTTCTACTCCTGCATATTTAAGCGTAAGGTGTCCCTTATACTTTAAAGTATTCATAGTAACTTGGAACTCGGCTAAGAATTCTTGGAACTCTTGTTCCTCTTTCTCAGTCTGTTCTGCATATCTTTCTTTTCTGTTTGCTTTGTATTCGGGATATATTTCCTTACGGTAATTACTACCGCCATCCCCTAAGACTACGATTTCTCCGCAGTCATAAGACTTTGCTAATGATTGTACTGTTCGTACATAATCATGTTCAAAGTCATTCTTGCCCTGATGTTTCCATCTGAACGCCAAGTTGAGTCCATCAACTATTAGTAAGTTCCCATTCGGGATCGACTCTCCATGGCTCGTAAATTTTATCGCCATTTGTAAACTTTAACTCCTCTGTTTCTAAAAATTGTTCAGCAAAGGTGACATAGCACCCCAACCAGTTTATGTACATATGTTTTTTGTAACATGGCTTTCTTGTCGTTGCCACGTACCACTGTGAGTGATTCTCTTTAAATATAAGCAGAGGTTCCTGCTCCATATCCTGTGCCTGTTTGCACAACTTAGACCACCAACCCACAAAGGTATTACTCTTTTGAGTAAATATTTTATGATTAAATGCCATATCACGATAGAACTTAACCTCTATTGTAAAGAGGTTATGTTTGTGAGGTACCATTAAATCACCTTTTATCTTGCCAGAACCTGAGCCAGGAGTCTGTACGAACTCCTCGCCTGTGATTCTTTTAAGCATATCTGCTACGCGTATCTCAGCGTCATGACCTTTCCTTCTAGAATTAACCATCTAGTAAAGCCTTGAGTTCTGTGAATCCGCCTATCTTTTCTCCGTCTACTATAATCTGAGGAAATGTTCTTGCTGTCGGAAACAGTTCCCTAACTTCTGTTGGTTTAAAACCATCGCCCATCATCTTATATATAGTCTCCTCGACTTTTGGATGATTTTCTGCTAAATTTTTTGCTTGTACACAATATGTACAATTTGGTATACTGTAAATTACTACTTGCATGTTACTCCTTTTTATATTATATTATATCAAATTTATGAGATGTTGTCAATATATATTTTTCTATGTTGACAGAATGATATTGTTGTACACTTCACTACCTTCTTGTAGCTCCTCTTTAGTATATGCTAGTTCTTTACCTTCTAATACTTGCGAGGGAGAAGGAGGTGCAATAAAGAAAACGCCCCTTTCTGTTCTATCGGTTTTGTCCCACACTATCCAACAGTAATCTGTAGCATCTGTACCTTCTCCTGTAAAAGAAGGACGTTTACTAAGTACGTGAAGGGCAGTAGGAGTGTTCTCTTTCCACCAGTTGTGTCTACCAATACTACCTAAGTAGTTTAATCTTGAGAGGAATATACAAGTATTACTATGAGCCATTGCATGATTTGCAAACTCTTGTAGTATATTAAATGGTGGATTTGTTAAAATCAAATCAACATCATCTTCCCACTCAAAAAAGTCTTTCCCCTCTAATATTTCAGAATATGTTGTTGTGCCTACTTTCTCTTGTAAAAATAGTTCGATTCTGCCGTCTCCTCTACAAGGCTCGTGGGCAGAAGTGAATACACTCCAGTCTATTTCTAAATTTTCATAACACCAAGGCGGTGTAGGATAAAAATCACTAGGATTTAAACTCTTTCCTGTTTTTCTACTCATATTATCCTTCTAAATAACTAATATTATCTATTTTAGTTATCTCTATTTTTTCTAGTAATGGGTGAGTCCAACCATGTGATACCATATATGTATTAAGGTTTTCTTCTTTAAGTAATACTTCCACTACTTTTTCTTTACCAACTTCATCTAAGGCTTGGTTTACCTCATCTAAAAATAGCACATTGATTTGACTACGACTTATAGAAGCCATTAGTTTTCGTATTGCTACTAAGGTTGCTATGTTTACTCTAGCTAACTCGCCGCTAGAAAGAGCAAGAATGTCAATAATATTGCCATTATCTGAGACTTCCACATTTAATTTATCGTTCTCCACTACAAAGTTAATACTAAATCTACCATCACTAAATTCTGCGAGGTAGTCGTTTGTTAGAACTTCTAATTCTTTCACTAGAGATTCTATTTTATAAGCTAAAAGTCCGTTCGTACTAAATGCTTTTTTGAGTGTTTCAAGAATCGCCAATTTGCTTTCTGAACTCTCAAGACTAGATTTACTTGCATCAAGCTCCCTTTGAAATCCATCAGTTTGTTCCAAGATGATGCTAATTCTGGTGTTATGTCTTTCTCTTCTTTCGTTTTCATCTATAACCTCTTGAAGATTCGACCTACTATCGGCAATCGTTTTACGAAGGTCTTGAATTTGCTCGGAGATTCTTTCTCCATCCATTGCTTCTGACGGGAGCTCATGGTCAATAGACCTGTAGGTTTGTTCCCAGTCTTGGACTCCTTTGGTTGCTGCCCTATGTATTTTATTTGCATGTTGTATCTCGGTTAAATCTGCTTTCTTCTCTAAGTAATTTAGCTTTGCTGTCTTTATTCCTTCTCTATGAAGTTCTAGTTTTTCTTCTGTGAAGTCTACTTCTATGTCCTGACCGCATGTAGGACACTTACCTGTTTGACTTTCATACTCATTTAAGAGTCTCTCATGATATGCAAGATTATGGTTTACTTTTCCTATATCTTGTTCTATATCAGAAGTATCTTGCAACTCAGGATAAGTTTGTAAATCTGCTTTGTACTGTTCTAGTGGTATGTTTTTTACCTGCTGTTTCAGCATTTCATTAAGATTTATTTTTTTATTCTTTTCGGAGATATTTTCAAATTCTAATTGTAAAGAACGTAAAGATTCTTCATCTTCTTCATTAATTTTTGGTAAAATCATCTTTTCGAGTATGACACTATCTTCAAGAATATTATCTGCCAACCATTTCTCGATTGTTGCAATTTTCGCATTGCTTCCTGTGATTTCGTTTGCTTTTACTCTTACAGCTTCTTTAAAAATCTCAAAGTAAGACACATATTCGTCTAGCTTCAAGAGGTCAATTAAGAACTTTTTACGGTTCGTGTCAGTCGCTGTTAAGAATTGTAATGATGCATTGGTGTTTTGGTAAACTAATTGAGAAAAGGTTTTAAAATCAATGCCCAATACTTCCCCAAGCGTCTTGTACGTATTTGACGCTGTGTGTGAACTTATATCTTCTCCATTTTTTGTAAGTTTACACTTAAGTGCTGCACGTCTTATAACGCTAATACAGTACTCATCATTATCCACTGTAAAAGATAGAGAGATATTATAACCACTATTGATATAGCGGTTTGCGATATCTGCCTTCTTAACATTTTTACTGTTTTTATTAAATAATACTTCCTCTAAAATCAAGGGAATAGAGGATTTTCCCACTCCATTTGTGCCTACAAGCTGTGTAAGAGTTGACTTATCTAAGTCTAACTCGTTTCCTTCTCCATAAGAAAAGCAATTATCCCACTTCAGCTTCTTTAGAATAATCATTAAACACTCCTATAATATTTGGTATTTTAGTTTCTTCCAGACTTAAGATTTCAGATAGATACATTATTAGTTCTTCTGATATTGTCATGTCTTGACTCAACTTAAGAGTTGCTTCCATTTCTCGTTTTACTACTTTCTTATCAAGTAGCTCAGTGTTTTTAACTTTAGCTAAATCTTGAACATCTCCTTCCAACTCATATATAGTATGGTGAAAGTCGGTCTGAATCATATCATCTGGGTTAGTCACACTAGTACGAATAAGTTGAGGTAGTTTAAAACTCCCCCACTTCCATTCTAAGCCGTCTATTAGTAAATACCCCGTTTGGACTTGATTTCTATGAAATGATGTAGTCATAGGACTGCCTGGATATACAATGTTTCTTTGAGTATTCTCGTGAGCATGTAAATCTCCAGCAAAAACAACTTTGAACTTATCAAATCTTTCTAAATCTACTTCTGGTACTACATGTGGTGGTATCTCTCCACGAACATGAGTATATAAGATTTCTGCATCAATATTTTCTATTGCATCTTTTCTGTGTAAGTCTGCATAAGGTAATATTGCCCAGTTATCTTCGTAATATGTTGTATCAATTACTTCTACTAGAGGATTGATACTACTGGTAACTTTCTTAAGGTTAGTAAAGAAAGTCTTATTTTTTCTTGTGGCTTCATGATTGCCGTCATAGATAATAGTTCTTACATTTACTCTCTTTATAAAATCAAAGTAAAGAGTAAGTTCATCCATGCTGGGAACTCGGTCAAACAAGTCCCCACCAATGATGTGTAAATCACAATTATTTTCCGCAATTACATTCTGTATTTGTTCAAAGAACATCTCATAACGAGAGCAAGCCCACGCTACAGGTACATTCTTTTGTCCTAATTTAATATGCCAGTCTGCGGTGAACAATATCATTTTTCATTTCTCCAATCTTTTACCCATCTTGCTCCATCTCTTTCTGCGTCTAAAAATACCGCATTAGTGAAACTTATAGGTAAAAGAACTGCAATATGAACAATGATACTTGTTACTACTGAATAGCCAAGCCATCCCATATAGTAAGAGGCAACAAATCCAAAGTATACTGACCACATAGTAAACAATACTAACATAAAGTAAGTTTGTAAACTTGGGTCTGGAATATACTTTAATGGATTATATTTTGCATCCATGATTATACGCCAGGTATCTACTATCCATAATAGTAATTTTTTTAATTGCTTCATGCTACGAAGTCTTCTCCTGGTTGCCATTCACAACCTGTAAGTCCACCAGCTTTTAAGCCTTGTAGTGTTCTTAGTACTTCGTTTGCATTTCTACCTGTATCAAGTGCATTGACTGATACATGTTGAACAACCCCTTCTGGGTCTACAATATATGTAGCTCTAAAGCAGACTCCATTATCTTCATCAACTATTCCTAGTTTAGTAGATAACTTAAGTCCACAATCTGCAGCTAAAATATGATTAATATTTCTAATTGTGTCATTTGTTTGTTTCCACATTAGTTTACAGAACTCATTGTCACCGCTAACGCCGATAACATCTGCTTCTGATACTAGCATATCCATTCCTGCAATTTCAGTAGGGCAGATAAAAGTAAAATCTTTAGGATAAAAATACATAACAGTCCAACTATTGGGTGCTAATACATCTAAATCTAAAAAACTATTGCTTTCATCTACTCCAACCATGTGGAAATTAGGAAAGATACTTCCTACTCCAATCATGATACGTCGAACTCCGAATCTACTTGCTCTTCTCCGCCATCCTGATTATTGATTCTTCTTAGCAATTCCAACTGTGCGTCAGCAGTAGGTCTAGGAAGTACATCATCCATGGATTTAAGATCTTTGATAAGCTCTTTTTCTTCGTCGGTTAGTTCTCTATTTTTACATTTTAAGACAGCTAACTGATACTCAACGTTAAATACTTGAGGTCCAGTTTTCTTTCTTTTAAAATGAATGTCATAACCAGTTACTGGGTCTGTTGGATCACCTAAGTCTTCCATAGCTACAATAATTTGGTCAAACAGTTTTCTTTTAAGATTCAATACTTTAACTGAATTGTCTGAATAATCAATACATTGAACCGCATAAGACCATCCACACTTTAAGTCTGGGTAAAAGTCTCTTACGTGGTCGTGTTCGATGTTATTAAAGGTTTCAGAGTTTCTGTCGAAAGACAAACATTCCATAGGGATGTTTTTGTTGTTCTCTCCTTTAATCCAGTAGACATATCTAGGGAGTAAGTCGCCCACTAGTCTTACCTTGTGGTCTTCCTTATCCGCGTAGTTATAAGTTGATATTTTATCTTTTTGGGCTGAGCCCTTGGTTACATTAAAGCCTATTGCCATAATAATTCTCCTATTGTGTCTCCTCGAACATAAAATGAATCCTGCCGTTTTTTATGTCAAGCAGTCTGTTTTTAGTAATAATATCTTCTGATATTGGTAACATCAGAAGGTCAAGTGTGGAGTCTTTGGTTTGCTGATACTCAAAGTAATTGCGAAACGATGCGACTCCTGCATATTCCACTACTTCTTTATCTGAGTAGCTGCGACCAGCATTTAGTAGTTTCTCAGGATTCAAGAGAAACGACTGTCCGCCATAGTAGTGTTCATAAAATTTAAACACTCGGTCGTTGTAATTTTTGGGTGTAAGTTTAAAAGTAATAATTCGCAGGATTGTAATGGTGTCCAAAACATTTCCTTTGCTTCTTTTTAAAATCTCATTCCAATTAAATAATAACATATTATATCAAATTTTATAGATGTTGTCAAGAACTATTTTTGTCATCTTCATACGGACGACTAGATCGAATTTTTCCAATATCTTCTGGAGACATTGTTGCATGAACGTCATTCAATGCCATATCTACTAGTTTACCTTGGTAGATGTAACTACCACAATGCATAAGTTCAATCATTGGTAATGTCCATATATCTATATTTTGCTTTCTCAAATTTTCACAAAACATATAATCTTCACTTAGATATCTGTTTTCTTCATTGATTATACAGTCAAAATAAGCATGAATTTTTTCTCCTAATTTAAACTCCCCTTCTCTTAAATGGTCAGGAGTATACTCTAACTCGGGATGTGCTTCTGCATATTCTTCAAATACACTTCTATGTATCATCATAAATCCTGTACCTGCCTCTTTGACTTTTACTGGTTCATATATAGGTGCTCTACCATCTGGATATGCTCCATGGTCTGGATTAAAAACCATATCTCCTGCAACTTTTTCTAGTGCTACTGGATTATCGTCAAATGTTCCTGACTTAGCAGCTTTCAATACTTTCTCCCAAGCTATAGTTTTCTTAGGATATAGTCCTGTCATAACTCTATATTTCTCTGGGTCTTCTGCAACTAAGTGAGTCATATACATTAAGTCTTTGGCTTGCCATGCAACATCACTATCTATGAATAACATGTGAGTTGACTCAGATTTTAAAAAGTTAGCAACACAATAATTTCTTGCTCTAGTTACTAACGATTCATTAAATAAATAATAAATCTGCATTTCAATTCCATAATGCATAAACATACTTGTAGTGTCCATCAGTGATTTAGTATATAGTCCATAGCATTGACCACCATACATTGGAGTAGCTACAAAGATTTTCATCTTTCTCATCTCTTCCAAATTTAATTGGATTTCTTTTGTTTCTTCTGTCATAATACGGCTACCTCATAGCCTTCTCTAATATAATATCCCATCCTAGCGTTTGCTTGACGAGATGCTGTTTTGCCTTTTAAGTTTATGTCTACGATAACTGGTTGTCTTTTGCCATCCATTTTTCGGACTACTCTGCCTATAAGCTGTGTAAGTAATGGTTCATTATTAACTGGTGTACCTAGTACTAAACAACTTAATTCATTTAATGATATACCTTCTGAAAATATAGATTGTGTTCCAAATAAAATATTTTTACTTGTTCTCACTTCTTGCATAGCTTCTTCTCTTTCTTCAAAATTCATATCGCCTGTTATTGATACTGCTTTGTCTCCTACAAGATTAGCACATCTTTTTAGAAAATGTACTCTATCCGAAACAACCAATACCTTATGTCCTTCTGCAGCATACTTTGCCGCTATCATACTCACACTATGGACATATTCTTCGTTATGAGTAAGGTCGTTGATTCGTTCTGCCCAAGGCGTAAACGAACCATCTATAAATCTTATATCTGTTTTGTAAATATCTATTTTGGGTATTAGATAATTTTCTTTTGGTGGTTTAAATACATTATGCCCAAAGTAATCTCTAAACACTACATGTCTTCCATCTTTTCGTTCTAGTGTTCCTGTCAGTCCTACTTTAAATCTAGCAGGCATTTCGTCTACTATACGCGTAAAAGTTGGACTTGATACGTGGTGCATCTCATCTAAAATAACTGTTCCGAATACTTCTTTTATATCGTCTACTCGTCTGTATAATGACTGTATATTACCAATTACTATAGGAGGCTCTACATTAAACTTACCACCACCAATTACTCCTGCGTCAATTCCAAATACTTTTTTTACTTCTTTTTCCCACTGCGCTCTTAATGTAGTTGTATGTGTAACTACTAATGTTTTCTGACCGAGCTTCGCTGCTATAGCTAAACCTGTAAAAGTCTTTCCCCAACTTACCCAAGCGTTAATTATAGCACAGTCATCTACTTCATCATAAACCGCTTTTTGGCTTGGTCGTAAATCAAACTTAAACTCAGGAAAGTCTGCTTCTACACTAATCCTCTTATCGAAAACTTCGTAATCATCTGGGATTAAATCTAGTCTTCCAACAGGAATAGAGATTAAACCTTTTCTAATATACCTAATTGTTTTGAGCACCATAGGTGGGTCTTGTGGCATACGAGGAGGTAACGTATAAGTCAACTCTTTTTCTATTTTATTAAATACATCAGGTGTACCCATTATCTGTATTCTATTTTTTATTACTGCTTTCAAAAGAATGTCCTAAGTATTTCCCAACATTCTTTTTCAGGCTTTTTAAAGTCCTGTAAAGGACAAACAAATGGCTTATCTTTTCTCTTTATTGTCAAGTTATTTTTTGTTTCCTTATCAAGTATGTGTAGTCTTGTTATTGTTTTTTCGGGACACACAACTCTATGAAAGGTATCTGCTTCGCTAATATACCATGCACCTGCTGGAAGTGAGTATTTTCCATCTAGTCGTATTTTTATATTTTCTTCAGTTACGCTCGGTTCAAAATGTGGATGTATACAGTTGGTTTCTACTATCTGTAGTAGACTGTTTTCTGACTTCTGCCACTTGCATACTTCATTGATTAGTCGCCCTCTTACTATTTGGGACTCAAATTTAATCCTATGAGTATGAAAATCATTTACTTCAACAGGTGTAAGGTCAGGGCAATAGAAGTTCCATCTAATTTGCTTGCTAGATTCGTGTACGAATATAAATCCTAATCCACTGTAGGTAGGTTTGGCTCCCCAAGATTTTAACTCATCTATCATTTATTCTGTTCCTTAGTTGTGTTGTTGAGAAAGAATGTGCTCTACTAGTATAATATACTTCGTGCAATCCTTTTCCTGTAAAATGTTTATCTGTCCAATCTTCCCCTACAAACCGAAGTTGTATTTGAGTAGCTTCTAACAAATCAAGTAAACTTTGTTCTGTATCATAAGGTATAATCTCATCAATATATTTAACTGCTCTAAGTTGTATATACCTTTCGTATACAGACTGTACAGGTTGATTTTTGTCTTGCCTGTCTATACTTGGGTCAGTCTGTAATCCTACTATTAAATAATCGCAGTTATCTTTCGCTTCCTTTAACATTACTATATGTCCTGCGTGTAATAAATCAAATGCTCCGCATGTAAAACCTATCATAATACTGTTAGATAATCCAAATCTTCTCTGTGCCATTTATCTGTCATAGGCTCATAGTTGTTGTTCCAAGGGCTAGACCAACCTATTTTTGTTTTTCTTTCTCTAACATGTTTGGGTAACATATCTCCAAACACCTCTCTGAGTAAATATTTGTATGTTCCTGGGTACCAACCTTCCTGTTGTTTAAACTTCACTGCTCCATTAAAAGAGTATATGTACTGTACATAGTTTTGACCTAAAAATACAGGTCTTGATTCCATTCCAAACATTCCACAAGTTTGGTCAGTTGCTAGTATATTTTGTTCTGATGTAGCTAGTAAATCAAAGAATAATCCATTATTAAATTTATCAGTTTTAGAAAAAACTTGACTTGGAAACCACCCCATTTTTATACATCTATTTACTGTTTCTTTATCCCAGTTGGGGTCTGTTATTCTTTTGGAGTGGTGTCTATATCCTGTGTATAGTTCATCAGCACTATCTCCTGTAATTACAACTTTACAACCATCTCTACTAGCTGCTTGGGCTAGTAGGTATCTCGGGGCTTGTCTATTCCTGTCAACCCAAGGAAAGTGAGTGTTTGCTATCCATTTTCTTGATAAATGTGCCATATCTTCTTGCTTTAGTACAATAATTTTATATGGAATTCCCCACTCTTTACATGTTCGTTCTGCCAGAACTCCTTCGCCTCTAAAACCATCATGATTCTGATGTTCCGCTCTACTCTTATCATACTGACAAATATATGCTGTTAAGTCTAATCCCATGTCTTTTATACAAGATAAGGCAAATGTACTATCTAAGCCTCCACTAAGAAATATTGCTGTCTTTTGTTTATTCTTAGCAATTTTTCTTATTGACTCTATTGTTCTTTTTCTAAATTCTTGCTTGTCAAATTTCCATGACCTTATTTGATAATTTTGCCATAGATTACGTTGAACGGTTACACCAGTTTCTAAATTATGTTCTATAACTTGTCCTGGGCCTACTTTATGGATGTTATGATAAGGCGAAGCATTACCAGACCATAAAGGATTAAAAATAAATTGTTTATCTTTACTATCATTTTTTGTTTTGCTTATAAAACTTCTAAGACTTGTAGCAGCTGCAAAAGCTTTTCCTTTTTTATAATACCATAATGGTTTTGCACCAAATTGATCTCTAATTAAAGTTACTTTCTTTTCTTTAGGTTGATATATTGCTATAGACCCATGCCAATTTGTAAATTCTAAAAAGCTTAGACCATACATATCATATCCATTAGCTAAAAACTTTGTATCGTTGGGTTGTGTCGTGTCATACATTTCTCCATTAAATACAAGTATATGTCCTTTTCTAGTCTTATATGGTTGTTTTTGCTTTTGCCCACTAATGTCTAATAGAGCATGTCCAAGAGTTAAAGTGTTATCAGACCAGAAGTCCATACCATCAGGTCCACGGAACTCTTGTCGTTGTAGCATTGTTACTGCCATATGTTTATTTTGTGTTACTATAAATCCGCACATTATATTTCTCTATATTCTCCTTTTGTAAATACACTCATATCTTCTTGTATAGGATGACAGTCAAATGCCAAACTAATTCTTTCTTTTTTACTTATATTTGGTTTTACTTCATGAAATAAATGACAACCAAACCATTGTAAATCTCCAGGAGTACTAGGAATATTGCCTATCCAATCATAGTCAGTACCTATACTCGTATCTCCTGTTATAAATAAATTACCACATTTAAAATTAGGAGACTTACCCCTTGCATGTTTATGTCTTGGAACTCCTTCTCCTTGTCGCAAAACATTAGCCCAGCATTGTACTACATGAGTAGTCTTTAATATTGTTTGTAATTTAGGTATTAAAAATTCAAAATCATCCAACCAGTTATAACAAGAATACTTACCTGTTAATCCTTTAAATGGAGTTCGCCATCTTGGAGGAATATCTAATACATACTTTTCTTTTACTAATATTGTTTGTTCTATTTCTCTTACTTCTTCAGGAGTAATCCAACTACTATATGTAATCATTTTAACCACATCACAAAACTTAATTTTCTTCCACTTACTAAGTCAGAAACTCTATGTACCCAGCTTCCACTATATAATATTGCATCTCCTCTATTTAATTTTAAATCAGGTAGGTTTCTCATTTGAAAGTCTGCACCGTCATATTCCCACTCATTTGATAAATTAATAGATACAGACACAGTAGAGATATTAGGTTCTGCATGCCACTCTAATCCTTGACCTGGGATATCATAACACATAATATGTGCAAAGTGTTGCCATTTAAACTTTAATGAGTCAGGTTTTAATTCAAACTTTTCTTCTGCTAATTGTTTCAGAGGTCTAAAATGTTTGCCCATACTACGTATAGTCCAGTAAGTTCTATTTACAGCATGCTGTCCTTTATTTCTAGTTTTTAGTCCAACTTCTAAAGTAGGATTTGGGTCAAGTACTCTAGTAAGTGCAATGTAATCATCACATTCATCTGCTGATAAATAATTTTTTACAACAAAATACTTATTCTTCATAAGGTTGTTCTTGTATAGTATACCAATCTGTTATAGTCTCTAAGTCTATGTCATCCCATCTTTCAAACTCAATGTCATATGCTAAACATTTATCCATTAGAGACGCTTTCTGATTAAACGATAATCCATTTCCACTAGGGATAAAGTAAGGGCAACATGTCATTTCCCTTTCTTTTTGAGTACCACTATTTAAACTAGTGTATTCTACATAGCAAATGTGAGTTTCTAGTGCTATCATTAATTCTTGTGCTTCATTTGTATTCATATATTTTTCCTTTTTACTTATCCAAAAGCAACTTTTAATAATCCTATTGCTAATATTGTAAGTCCTGCTGCATTTAATACTATTATTGCTCGGTCTTTCCATAGTAATCCTACTAAAGTCCATCCGAACACTCCTATAAACGACAATACCAGGTCAGCTGTAGGCAATACGCCTGCAGATCTAATTGACATTGCTCCTAAAATAGCCACAGAAGATGCCCACTTTATCCACCAAGCGAAGTTTTCTTTCTTTTTACGTCTGGCTTCTTTGCCTATATGATTCATCTTTTCCATGATATTTTTGATTCACTATCTATTGCAGACTGTACCGCCTGTATATAGTCCCTATCTTCTTCAGATAATACTGACCAAAACTTACTAACAGTTAATGTATGCTCATATACTACTTCAGGTCTAGCTAAATGGTAATCTTGTTCCATCCATCCCTGTAGTATATCCATTCTTTCATTAATTTTTGTTCGTAAGTTCAAACTTTTCTCCAACTATCTTTTTTCTTTTCTTCACAATATTCCCACACTTTCCAAGGAAAGCCTGATAAATGTAATACTCCTGCCCATGTATATTTAGCTGGTGGTGGTCTTTTCTCTATAAAAGGAAAAGGAACTCCAGTCAGCCATATTACAGTCGCTACTTCTTTTAATTCTCTTTTTCTAATCTTATGATACATAAGTTTAGCTGTTCTATTTTTTTCTTTAACAATGATTTTTCCTTTACTATCTATAAAGGTTGTTCCTCTATGCTTTAACATACTGATTTCATCTTCAATCATATATCTTAAAGGATAGATACTTTTCATTGGGGTTTGTATTCTTCTCATTCCTAGAGTTTCCCCTTGCATATTTTTGTCATCTAATACTTGGTCATCTAGCCAAAGTATACCATCTAATTCTTCTACATTATCACTATGAATTACATAAATCGGGAATTGAACTTGTTGCATATTTCCTCGTAGCTTCTATCGAATATAGATATTTTAAACAGTATTCGTTCTTTGTCATTATTTTGTACCATATGTTCTTCCTGCGTATTTATTAGTGCAGATTTATACGCGTAATCGAGTTGAGCGCCCTCTTGTCCATTGGAGTATCGTATAGCTGCTTTGTTACCATTTATTACCCAATTAAATGCACACTTTGTGCCCCAGTCTTTATGCCAACCAATAGTAGCATTAGGAGCAATAAATACAAACTTCATATTATACTTACAGTTTAAATTTAAACCGTTCTCACCTACCATTATCTCTAGCTCGGGATAGCTTATATGTGCGTACTTGTAGCCTTCAACTTTTTCTTCCTTTCTTCCATGATGATAGAACTGTTTTCTTTCACACTTCAAAGCTTTATCTAATAACCAGTCTTTATCTACATCAAACTCTATTTGATTACAAGGAACGTTACTGTCTAATTGTTTTCTCACTAGCTTTTTTGTTATAACTTTTGACCCATCTTTATACTGTGCCCGCATTAAATTTCTCCTTAAAATCTATGTCATGGTTCACAAGCACCCAATTAGGTCTACCTGCATCATCATAGTAAGGCTCATCTGTAACACAAGTCCACCCCAATCCTACGATATGTTCTACATATCCCCATTCTATTACTTCACACATCATATAGGGCTTTCCTGTATACTTCATACAAGCTGCAGTAGTCTGTTCGTGTTCTTCTTCAGGATTTCTATATCCTGGCACCCATGTTTGTCTACGCCATGCAGGATAATTATAAGCTGTACCATCACTACCATAAAAAGTCTTAAGAGTACAAAACTGCGTTTGCCCTACCATTGACTGTGGATTCATACCTAGTGTTGTATCATAGTACATAGTATACCATCCATTTTGGTCGTAGTGTGCTTCTAAATCTTGATAACAAGTTTTATTTTGTACTATAAATCCTTCGATTCTTAACTGTATGATTCTATATAGCTCTTGTATTGTTAACTCGTGCCACTCTTTACTAACGCATATCAAACTCATATTTTCTTCCTTCCATAACTTTAATGTTAGAGTTCTTAGCCTGTCTTAGTGCTGAACTCCATTCGTTGCATTTCGGACATTGTCCGCATTGTTTATAATTGTTTTCTTCTTTTACAGGACGTATACAAGTCCATGTATTCTTTACAAGGTCTGGGTGTTTTCTCATCATTATTGATATGATTTCTGACTTTGTTAAATACTCCATAGGAAATAGTGCGTGAGGGACTTTCAAAAAGTGTCTCCAGTCTAGTCCGTGCATATCCCATTGATTACTCCATCTTGCAGCCACTAACTTTTGTATATATCGTACTTGTATTCTTTGTTGCAAACTATCTTCTGAATTGCCTCCTAAAATAAAATACTTAAATCTAAGACTAGGATTTCCTAGAATTAATTTTATTGGATTGTGTATAATATAATCGCTAGGGGGTACACTTTCATTCTCCATAGGCACATCATTATAACTAATAAAAAATTCTAAGTCAAAATACTTTGCAATATATTCACTTGCTCTAGTCATTCCTTTTTGTGCAGGAGACTTTCTATCTAAAACTTCTGTAAATAGAACAGGTTTATAACCTTGCCCAACTGCCCAAGCAACAGCAGCTGCAGTTTCAATACCGCCACCGCATGGTATAATGCTATCAATATCCGAGTTCTTCAAAGTCTCTTTCATAATAATCTCTAACTAACATACTGTTATGTGCTGTCCAAGGTGTCTTATACTCTTTTTCACTTACATTATGTTTACCTGGTTTTATTCCCAGTCTTTTCCAAATTGTTCCTTCCTCTAACTTGTGTACTTCTACTTCAGGTCTGATATAGCTGTATTGATGTTTAAATAAAATACTTGCATCAAATCCTGGATTTACAATGTGCAAGTGCTGTATGTACTGATGACCTGCATCTAAAGATGCTGACCAGTTTCCTGTATATAAACTTTCAATAGCACGAGGAACCCATTTTACAAATGGAGTATCTATTAATTCTATACTAGATAAATGCTTGTATGCACTAGCAAATCTATGATGAGGATTCCTTACTTGCGTTATCATATCATATTCTCTAAATACAGGATAATATTGGTCTGCATCTGCGTGCATATTATGAAGTACTTGTCTATCTCCTTTTCTTCCTATAGCTCTATCGAATTGTACTTCTAATCCAGTTCTCCAAGTTTTCCCAAAAAAGTTTCTTATATTTCTACTTGTTAAATATTGCGTAGAAACACTTGTCCCACCACATTTAGGAATATGTATAAAACATATCTGTAAGTCTTCAAATACCATATAGTTTCTCGAACTTACCTAAACTGTAGTCATCAGCAACATCAAAGTCACATCCAACTGGAGCTCCTGGTATCATAAGTCCTCTATCTTTTTGTATAACTTCTTTCAGTTTAGCACTATATTCTTCTACTATTTCTTCTTTTACTTCTGCTAAAACTGAATCGTGAACGAGTGCAAATATCTTGGCATCCATGCCTGTAGCAACAATATGTTTCTGCATATCAATTGCACCTAATAAATTAATATCACTAGACACAGATTGAACGAGAGCATTTACACCACTACGAACTTCGTGTGACGCAATACCTTTATCTTTACTAAAGACATTTGGCAATCTTCTCTTTCTTCCGAAGTGAGAATATACATATCCATTTGCTTGAATAAATTTTTGAGTATTGTCTAACCATTCTTTGAGTTTAGGAAAAGCCTCGAAGTAATCATCAATAACTTCTTTCGCTTGAAGTGGTGAAAAGTATTCTCCACTATCCTTCGTGACCTGTTCACTAATCTTTTTCGGGCCTGCTCCATACATAATACCAAAGGTAACGGCTTTTGCCTGTTGTCTTTTGGCAGGATAGAACTCTGCAACTTCTTCTACCTCTCCTGGTAGTCTGAATACTTGTTTAGCAATCGTACTGTGGAAATTACCACCTGACTTAAATACATTCTGTAGTCCTCTATCCTTTGCGAGTATCGCAGCACAATAAACTTCTGCTGTTGTTAAGTCCATTGCAACTATCTTGTATCCTTCTTTTGCTTTGATACAACCTTTTACAGTCGGATTGTCTCTTGGAAGTTGTTGCATATTTAGTTTACCACTAGATGATAGCCTTCCGCTTGTAGTTCCGTGTAGGTTAAAGTTTGTACGAAGCCTTGAATCTCTATCAAGGTTAGGTATAATTTTATCAAGATAGGTAGATTTAATCTTAACTTTCTGTCTTATTTCAAGAATATGTTTAGGTACTTCATGTTCCTCTGCGAGTTGTCCGAGAACTTCCGCATCTGTGCTGTGGGCTCCTGTGCCTGTTTTCTTCCCCGTTGGGGTCAGATTTAAATAGTCAAATAATAACTCTCTAAGTTGTACTGTAGAGTTAGGATTGAAGTCAGAACCTTTAGCTTTCTCGTAAGCTTTTACTTCGGTAAACTTGTATAGTTCTGCAACTGCCTTATTAATATCTTCATTCATTCTCTTTTGTCCAAACTCTAGTCTAGCCTTATCGAAAGGTACACCGTTAGACTCTGCATCTTTAAGGAATCTTACTCCTTCGATGAGTAGATTCTTATACACCCAATATAGTTTGTCGTTACTTCTAAGAGGAGCTTCAAACTTCTCAAACAATAATAAAGTAACTACTGCATCCATTGCTGCATATGTTTTCATTACTTCAAATGGTATCAAGTCATAACTGAAATCTCCTTTGAGTATTCCATGAGTCTTACAATAGCTTTCTCTCCACTGGTCTAGCTCTTGTTCGTAGTCTCCATATGGTGTGTGTTTGATTGCTAACTGTTTAAGTCCATGCTTTCCTGGTTGTTCATCAAACATATAGTGCATTAACATTGTATCTTCAAATCTTGGAAACTTAAAGTTGAAATGGTACTCAAACCATTGTAAATCAAACTTACTATTATGAAATACTATTCTCTTAGTATCAAATATCTTCTGCATAAGAGCTTCAGCTTCTTCATCAATTGCCTCGCAGTCAACGTAAACTCCATGATTAGCTTCATAAGACATAGAGAATCCTAACATATAACCATCTCTACAATATAAAGCAGAAGTCTCACTATCTAGTGCAACATAATCTTTCTTATCTGCTAGTGCTTTATTAAGATAAATCATTAAGTCACTTGTTTCTGTGATTCCATAACATTTATCTTCTCCGAGTCTTTCTTGTTTAAGTTCTCCGCTTATGTATTTCGATATACTCTCGACTGCACGCTCGAACTCTGTCTTTGCTTCTGGTTTGAACTTAATCATTGCAGGATTAATTAAACCTAAAAACTTAGAATCGCAAACTTTTCCATTGAACTCTGTTACTGATGTCTTTTTTGTATACATTTTGAAAGCCTCTGAACCTACAAGAATGAGCCATTCGTACGCATCAGTATCGATTTCTATATCCACATCTTTTTTCAAGACTTTTTTGATACTCGAATTTGAGCATAGAGCATATCGGTCTACCTCAAAATCGAAGTATCTATCCCAGTTGGTAGATGACATCTTGGTCTCTATTATTGCTACTGCCATTGTTTTAATTCCTCTAAAATTGATTGTTTTGCAGCAGGAGTGAAACACTCTGTTGAGCCATTGCCTACTAGTAATTCAGGTTCTGTTGCAAACTCTTTGTTGTTTTTAATAATTTGTTGTTCTATATAGTGGGCATGCCCCCAGCCTATCTTGTCTATTGTTAGTATTGTATCAAACTCATACTCAGGAAATCGTTTCTCTGGAGTCTTGACAGTAATACCTATCTTTATAAATTCGCCAAAATCTAAAAAGTACAATGTTGAATCTTCTTTTCTTGCACAGGCTAAACAACCTATGTCTTTATCTGTCCACGCATGAAAATGATGAGTGAACTCGTGTCCCACAGGGCATACTACTTTTATAATATCTTTAGCATCTGTAGGTTCTTTTAATACTGTCCAAGAGTCATGTATATCTGCTCTTGAATATTCAGTCTGACGATGATTAACCATTCGCTTAGCTTCGGTTTGCATATCGCACTGCTTGTAATTTCTGTAGAAACCTTCTACATCATATAACTTTCTTTGTATCTCAAACCATTCATCTTGTAGTATAGGAGTTTTATCTTCTATGTGTTTTTTCTTATACTCAAATAGTATTGCCTTAGCTAGTGGATGCCATCTCTTTCCACCTTTCTCCCATAGGGACGGCTTGTGAAAAGTTAAATTGTATTTCTGTTTAGCTTTTCTAATTGATACTGGCGTTCTTCCTAATGTGTCTGAGCAGAACTCTACATCCCACTCTTGTTCTTCACAAAAAGTATAATCATACTCAGTCCACAATTCATTTGTAGACCTGTTAGTAGCACAATTTTTATAGTTATTCGCCATATAATTTCTTCTTAAGTCTTTCTATCTGGTCACGATTTAAGTTACCAGGATCTGTATTTAGTGGTAAAGTTACTATCCTTGCTGACATATCTAGCTTCTCAGCTAAACCTTTGGCAGCTTCTGCAGCTCTACTTCCTGCTTCGTCTCCATCAAACATGATGTCAACTCCTTGTACTCCCTGCATTTTTAATAGAGATAGCTTTACCCAATTCACTTGTTGCGTTCCAAAACAGCAAACAGTATTCTTTAGACCTTTATCCCATAAGTTGAGAGCATCGAATATGCCTTCCACTAGAATAACTCTGTTCTGAATTGGTTTTACCTTGGCAGGACAAAAGGGCATTTCTGCCCCGCCAGGATAGATATAGTACTTCGATTGTCCCATACCTGCTTCACTGATTAATCTTCCGATTAAGGCAACAGTTTTTCCTGTGATGTTACGGATTGGAAAGACAATTCTGCCTTCAAACTTAGGAGTGTTCCAAGTAAACGCGTCCCATATCTGTAGAGTTTCCTCTGAGATATTTCTTAGCGGTCCACCTGCCCATCTTATTCTTTCCTTAGGTAATTGAATACCTACTGTTTGAGACTTGACTTTCGTAATTCCTTCACGAATACGATGGAGCCTTACTTCTAAAGGGCTAGAAGGTGCTCCAAAGTATGTAAACAAATTTCCTTTAAAACCACAGGAAAAACAGTTGAATACGCCAGTAACTCTATCCACTCTCATACTTGGATTAGTGTCGTCATGTTCTGGGTTAAGGCATTTAACTTTAGCGTCTTTACCACTAAGTTGATAATGTATTCCTTTTTCCTGTAAAAGTTCTTCTGCTGTCATAATTATATATATTATATCAAATTTTTAACCCCGTGTCAAGGATTATTTTTGTTATGTGACTTATTATTTCCACTTAGCGTCATCTTTGTTATGTTTCCATTTTAGTTTATCTCCAATGCGTTCGAACTCTCTCATATCCATACCACTTGGGTCAACCTCATGCTCGTAGTATCTAGACTTCCAAACTAGTTCTGCCATCTGGAACCAGACTGCTATTGACTTGTCTCTAAAATCTGTGTCTCCCCATAGGTAATATAAAAGCCACCACTCCTGGTCGAAGCGGCAGACTCTTATTTCTTGGTTGTGTATCTCTGGAAGGTCCAATGCGGCTCTCATTCGTTGAGAGCCGGCAATGGGGTACCAGTTGGGCATGCACAGGATGGGAGATTTGACCCCATGCTGCCTCAAGCTGTCTATTAAAGGTTGGTTAGGCGGAACATTTGCTATGTTCTCTTTTACTTTCTCTTGCTCTAACATCCAACCTATTGTTCTTACATACCATGTATGTGGTGGTAACGGTATTAGTTCAGCAGTTTCTCTACTTACTCTATCATCCGCCATCGTTCATCTCCTTGTATCTTTGTGTCCATTCATCTTCATAGATTAATCTAAATTCTTCTAGTGAAGGAATTGGTACATGTTTTAGTTTACTTACTTGTCTTATATGTCTAGTGTAAGCTATTAGTAATTGGTCTTCTGTGTATAGTATCATTTTGTTACCAAGGTACGTCCTCTACCTTTTCTCCTGTTCCCATAGTTTCTTTCATCTCAGCTTTCTCGTCTGGGTCTAACGCAGTGTGAGGTCCAACCTTTAGTGTGTTCCAATCCATTACAGAAGTAAAGCCTGCAACTTTTGCATTTCTTCTTTTCTTACAAGAAAACTTCATACAATCTGATTGGTCAAAATGGTCTATACTATAGAAAGCATCTACAGCATTGTCGACATTGGTTGAGAATTTAGCAGAACCGTCTGCTTTAGTTTGGATTGCTGTAACAGTAGTAGTATCATACTCCTGTGCCAACGTTTTAAAATATTTAGATATCTCTATCTGTTCTGTCCAGTCATATTGACCTGCCTTTTGATTATTACTTCTTTTTACTTGGTTGAGATAATCGATAATAATTACACCTGGATTATGTAATTTCTGTAGGTTCTGTCTTACAACACTAGCAATTTTTGCTGTGGTAAGGGCTGGGTCATAATAAATTTCTATCTGTGGTTTAGAGTAGTCAATTTTATTTCTAACTAACTCTTTATGGAACTCTTTGAAGTTAGCTTTCTCTAAGTTATCATACTTTGCTAATACTTCTTCTCCATCTACGAATCTTCCTGCCCACCATTCTCCTACTTTATTCCACTCATGTGGCTCTAAGTTTTGGTGGATTAATCGGTTAGCGTTTACTTCGGTTTCAATCGCTACTATTCTTTGCAGAATATCTTTACTGTTCATTTCTATTGTGAAATACAAAGCACTACGACCTTGTTTTCTTACTGTACTTGCAATATTACAGCATACTAAAGACTTACCACCACCTGATGTAGCACCGAGCATGATAAGTTCGTCTGACTTGAATGAATATTCTAAATCAAAGTCTTGATTCAGTCCTAGACTTATTCGTTTCTTGTATGTTTCATCATCATCAAACAACTCAATAGTTTCCATACTCTCATTTGCATCTTGAGTATCTACTTTATCTTCTACAGACACGACTATTTCTTGAAGTAAATCAATGTTTTCTCTTGCGTCTGATATTGCGATTTGGTTATCTATGTATGACTCGATTGAGCCTAAGATTTCTGATTGGGTAAATTGGTTCTTGAGATAGTCTAGCAATAAGTCTGCCTCGACATCTGTTTCCACAGTTTCGATAGCGTATATTTTCTCTTGTAATTCAGCAGAACGAACTTCTAGTTTTAGTTCTTCAAATGTTGGTAGATTTTTATATTTAGCTACATGCTTATCTACAATATTCCATAACTTTCGGTACTCTCCTTCAGGTAGGTAATGTTGTTTTAAGCCGTTCCAAGTATCAAAATCGCCAAGCGACAAGATTTGCTTCAGTAATGCACTTTCTAGTGTCAAATTGAATCTCCCAAGACAATTTAGTGGTTAAAAGATACGAAAGGCTCCGTAGAGCCTCTCGCGAAGGTGAAAAGGTTAGATTAACCTATTTCTTTTTTAGCTGCGCCATTGTAGTCGCTGCATTGTAGACCTCTTCTAGTAAGCATTGTTTTCACGCCTCTTACTGTTTTGCCGATTGTGTCAGCAATAGCATCTACAGTCATACCGTCGATGTCTAGGTCTGCTAAAGGATCAGCTTTGCTTGAACCTTTAGTTTCTTTTTGCTTAGGAATCGCATTGATTTCCCCAGCTCTAAGAAGTGATAAAGCTTTTCCTCTGATAGAGTTTACACTTCTACCTAAGCCTTCAGCTATATCTTCAATGAAAGCTCCGTCGTTTACCATTGAAACGAATTGGCTTTCTTCTTCCTCGTTGTAAGACTTAACAGTCTCAACTTTAGGAGCAGGTTTAACATGTTCTGTTAACTGCATAGAAAGAATTTTACCTTGAATTGACTTAGCACTAAAGTGTCCGCCTTCAAAGTTTGCAGCGATATCTGCGTATGTGTATGAGCCAGAGTTATCTGTCACGAAGTTACTTAAAGTAGCTTCTTGCTCATCTGAGAAAGATTTAGTAGCTGAAGCTGAAGCTAGTTCAACATCAAAACCCATCTTTCTTAATTTACTAGATACACTTCTTACTGAAGTTTCTAGTTGTTCTGCAGCAGAAGCTACAGTTGCCTGTGATACAGGGCTTTCGTCACCGACAAAAGAAGTCAATTCTGAAGTTCTTTCGTCTGTCCATTTTGGTAATGCCATTTTATTAATCCTCTAATAAATGTTTTAGGTTAGTTATAATATTAACACCTCGGTCACGAGCTGTCTGTGTTTTTGCTGACTCGATTCCAGACTCATTAACCAGATGAGTCACATCTTTTGTCAGACTTGATTTTACGACAAATCCATATTGACTAAGCACTTGCTCTGCATGAGCTTTAGTTTTATAACTTTTAAGTCTACCACTAATACACACAACTCCTGAAACCTTTGTTTTTTCTAATATTTTATTTGTCCATTTGAAAGGCAGTGTGTTGTTGTAATCGTCTAGGTAGTATTCAGTTTCTAACCAGTTAATTAGATTAGCAGTTGCTTTCGGTCCGATGCCCGCTTCTGCACAAGTCTTCTCGCTTATATCTTCAATATGAGATATACTATTGCATAATTTTTGAGAAGCTGATCGCCCGATAAGCGGAATCGAAAACGCTGGTAGTAATTTAACCAACGGTAACGATTCAGAATTACGAATCTCTATAAAGAGTTTCTCTCCTAATCTAACTGAACCTAGTCTTGCCTGTAAATCCTCTACAGTTAATTCATATAATTCAGCGTAGTCTTGGATGTTCAGCTTACTTACAGCTGCAGGTCCAAGTCCTTTTATCTTTAGTGTGGAAGCGAAGTTAACCACTTTCTTGTCCCACTGTGATGCGCAAAGGTCGTTTTTACAGAATAACTGGTCATTAACGAACTCTAAGACACTGTCACACGAAGGGCAGTTAGTCGGTGGTATAATTTGTTTCACTTACGGTTTCCTTTCTAAATATATAATATATTATACAAAAAGTTTGGGCATCTGTCAAGAACTATTTTTTGTTTGGTACACCCAAACTTCACTTCAAAGTATCGATTACTCCTCATAGATGTGAGTATCTTCAATATACTTTCCCTTATTTCGGTAATGAAACCATAATGCTTTAATTTTTTTAACTAAAGACTTTATCCAATTTTTTATCATATATATCCTTTATAATTCTATCTGCCATTAACCTATTTCCTTCCTCTAGTGGATGGTCTTTTGGTCCAAATGGCACCTTGTGTCTTTTGCACATATCATAGAAAGCTTCTTCTTTCATGTGCGGTAATTCTCTATACCAATCGTCTAGCTTCATAGTATTTTGTTGCCATGTTACATTAGCACCTTCCCAGTGTGGTTTATCTATGTATTTTAACGCTGGTTTTATTTGTCCATCGCTTAAGTTATAAAATAAATATGGTATTCCATGTGCTTTAAGTATGTACTTTACTGATAACATATATTGCATACTCCATCTTAAGTTATATACTGGGTACCTAACATTCCTGCCATAGTTCTCTACTCCTGCATGCATTTTTCTATCCATGTCTTGGTGAAAGAACATTCGTGAATTATGACTAAGTTTAAATGGATGCTTCGGCTCCATTCTGTGGTGCATCCATGCAGCTTGTCTCCAAGTATTAGTAGTTGGATTTACATACTCAAATCTATTTATTCCAGACCATAGTATGATAGCTAACTTTATCTTAACATTTTCTTTTTGAATATAAAGTTCACTGTCTAGATTCACCTCTCCTGCTAAGCCATTTTCTGAGCAGATATCATCTATAACTACTCTTGATATTCTATCATTACTTCCACCTACTTTAGAATGTCTTAACCAAGGCTGTCCAAAGTGTGCAGATACTAGTGAAGCGAACTGGTCTTGTCTTCTCTTTATTTCCATTCCCTGTACAAAGCTACATCCATTCCAATAAATCAAAATACTTTTACTCCATACTTATTTTCAAACTCTAATGCTTGTTCCCAATTATTTACCATTGGTTGTCCTTTAATATTTAAACTTGTGTTTAACAACATCGGCACTTTAGTAACTTCGTAGTATTGTTCTAGTATGGGTCGCAGTGCTGACTTACTATTTGCTTTAACAACTTGTACTCTCGCTGTTCCATCACAATGTGTGACTGAAGCGTAGTCATGTTTTGCTGTCGCCACGAATTGCATATACTCATTAGTATATCCTTCAAAATATTCATCTACGAACTCCTCCAAAATCGCTGGTGCGAAAGGACGAAACTTTTGTCTGCGTTTAATGGCATTAACGGTATCTTTAATGTCGTAACGCACATCACCAAGCAAACTCCTATTACCAAGTGCACGAGGTCCAAATTCTGCTTTTCCATTTGCTACTCCTGCTACTTTATTATTTATTAATTCTTCAACTACTTTTATTGGATTTAATTCTCTTTCTATATCGAATCCAAGAAAGCAGTCATCATATTTGATTCTTTGTTTTGTATGTGCTAGAATTGCTCCTAGCGAACTCCCAGCATCTCCTGGGCTTGGAAATATCCACATATCATCAAAGAGTGGTCTTACTTTTGAATTTGCCACGCAGTTTAATGCTACTCCACCTCCATAAACTAATTTACTTCCGTACTCTCTAGCCTTACGCATGATATCTAATATCTCGCTTTCTATAAATAACTGTGCTGAAGCGGCTATATCTTCAGGTGTATTCCAAAACCATTTCTTTAATGGTATTCCTTTGTGCAGATTTGTGTGCATTATGTTTCCCATATCTACACAAGGCGTTCCATACGCTGCCATACCCATTGTTATGTATTCATCTTCGTTTGGTTTTAATCCGATGCGTTTCGTGACAGCACTATAAAATAATCCTAGTGAGTCTGGATATGTTCGACTCCATACTTTCTCTCCATCTTTCCATATACTTGCTGTATCGTACTCACCGATTGCATCTATTACAACGCATACTACATCATCTTTGAAAGGAGCAGTATAGTATCCTGCTGCCATATGACTTTCATGATGTCCTACAAATGTATCGTATTCTTCTCCATTGATAGTGGCTCTTTGACCATTCTTTAATCTACGCATATTCTTCAAGTCTGTATCTTCATAGAATATACTAAGGTCGTGTCTTGCTTTTAAAAAGTCGGGAACATACCTTTCGTTTTTTACTCCTGTATATCTCTCGGCGTGTGTAGCAAAGAGTATCTGATTATTGTTTACTACAGCTACAGCTGCATCGTGAAAACCTTCACTAATCCCTAAATATTTCATGCTTCTTGGGGAAGTCCTCCAGTATTTTTGAGTCCATGACAAAGCACTCAGTGTGTCCACCGAAGTGATGCTGTGTCTTATGTCTGTCCATTTCATATTTCTTGTGTAGTTTCTGTTCCCATCTCCAGCAGTCGTATATCGTCCCGCTCCAAATTCTCTGTATTCTGATGTCGTAGTTTGTGAAGCCACGTCCTCGTTTGACGACGTCTTTGAATGTTCGCCCTTTTGCGATGCCTACTTTTATTGTTTCTCGTTCCCATGTTGCCTTGTTTACAAGGATAACTCCATAGAGCACTCCTTCTTTATCCTTTTCCCACGGATGATTGTCGAAGTAAGTTTTGTTATAAACTCCTCCACTCATGTGTTATCACTATCTCTATATTTCAGCATAGATTTATCAAATTGTTTTCGTGCATTTCTTTTGAAAGACCACTCAAAGAATCTACTTATGATATCACTTATGTACTTCATTCTTTAAAACTTCCTTCTTGTATTTTGTGTACAGACTTCCATGCAACTTTCTTTGAATATGTAAGTTCAATACACTTGTCACATTTACCACAAGGTAAGTACTTACCATTACTCATTAAATCTAATTCACCAGTACAACTCCACACCATTTCCAATAACTTTGGCTCGGCTTTTAGCAACATTGCCACAAGTTCGGACTTCTGCATCCATTCAAAAGGAAATACATTAGTAGGTAGTTTAATTATGTGGTGTGGTTTAATCCCGTGTGGGTCTAGCGTCTGACTCCACCCACAAGCTATTGCTCTAAATGGAAACTTTAATTGTAATCTCTGTCTAAATGAATCATCAGAGTTTGCCCCCCATATAATAGCTTTGAATCTGACAAAGGGATTGCCAACCATTAGTGTAGAGATAGCAGATAGATGTTGTAAAACTGGGTAGTTGTTTCTTCTATTTTGTTGAGGCATATTAGCCTCGTCTACTAGAAGTCTAACACCCATGTGGTCGGCTTGTTCTTGGGCAGCTGCTAACTGTGCATCCGCTACATTTCCCCAACCTTCTTTGTTGTATAAATGTAACGCAACTGGATTATATCCTTTGGCAACTGCATACCATAGAGCTGCAGCACACTCTAGTCCACCACTAAGGTTTACTATTGCGTCTATGTCATCTCTAATCTCTTCAGCCATTTTATCTTATTCCTATCTCTGTTGGTAGGTAATCTATTACATGTTGCACAAATTGGATTTGCTGCACGATTACCTTCCCATAATTCTTGTTTTAACTTCTGTAGTTCAGGATTGTGTTTCCATACATCAAAGAAGTTATCTGTTTTAATATTTCCAAATACATTAGTATCTGTCCAATCATTACAGCACATTTGTATGCTGCCGTCCCAATGAATCCAACCTTTGGTTTTAGGTAGAATACATACTTCATTTATAGCTGACCTATCTGAAGCAATACGATTGTAAATATCACTTCTGTTAGATACTTGGATTGGAGTTTCTCCCCATTCTTCTGGTTTCATACTTTGGTCCCAATATCTATGTGTTGCTCTAGGCATCAGCTTTTTGCGTTCTTCCATCTGTTCTTTAGATTTATAACTGTTAATTATTAATGTATCAAACAGATCAAAGTATTGCATTTTTTCTTTTAATCTATAACCATTAGTCAAGATTCTTGTTCTATATGTTCTGTTATCGTGATGTAATATCATGGCAAGAGTGCCAAAGTCGGGATGCAGAGAGTTCTCTCCTCTGCCTGTGAAACATATTGTCCCTTTAAAACTGTGTAGTGTTGATACGAACTCTTTGAATAGTTCAATAGACATATAATGCTTAGCATTAGGATATCCACTACTACGAGGACAATAATTACAAGTCTCATTACAAAGACCTGTAACATCTATGTTAATAAGTATCGGGCTCATATACAAATATCCAATTCTTTCTTCCTGCTGAATCTGTGTTTGTGCCTACTTCTTTGAAACCAAAGTCTAAGAAAGGTTGTTTGCCTCCTTCATAAGTTATTTCTAACATCATTCTAGGACTTCCATAGTTTTTCATACAGAACTTCTTGCCTTCAGTCAAATCTCTAGTAGTACATCCGCCTTTGTATTCAGACATCCACGCCTGTCTACGGAACGCAGGATATTCATATATAGTTCCATCATCTCCTTTAAATTTCTTTTTATAGCATAAAGCATTGACTCCAATCATTTCACCATTCTCATACCACATCATATAATATTGATGCTTGTCGTATTTATCTTCTAAGTCTTGATAGCATACTTTGTTTTCTACAATGAATCCTTGTATTCTTAGTTGTATTACACGATAGAGTTCATCAACAGTTAACTGCTGATAATGTTTAATTTCACAAATCATACTCTTTTTACTATTCTCGGGATTATTTCTCCACTTCTAATTACTTCTACATCACAACCTATTTCTAACCCCAGTGCATCTATATAAGCTATATTATGCAGAGTTGCTCTAGAAATAGTTGCTTCTCCAATCACACAGGGCTCTAAGATTGCGACTGGTGAAACAGCACCTGACTTCCCGACATTCCATTCAACGTCCAAGAGTCGAGTAACTACTCCAGCTTGTCTTGTCTTCAGA
>Ga0209631_10000224_pt1 | contig 75332 bp, 70 predicted proteins | sample COG_08_FD_184752 | JGI IMG/M metagenome (GOLD analysis project Ga0209631, IMG submission 184752) | Pelagic Microbial community sample from North Sea - COGITO 998_met_08 (SPAdes) (version 2) | ecosystem: Environmental > Aquatic > Marine > Neritic zone/Coastal water | place: Helgoland, sampling... | reverse complement strand
GACTATTTTGGTGAAAGGCTCTCGATTCATGGCCTTAGAAAAAATAGTTGAGGCTCTTTCTTTCGAGCAGGACCGATCATGCTGATCTATTTGAGTCAATATTTGGAAGTTTTCGACTCAAGTTTTCATGTATTTCAGTATTTGACTCTGCGGATTATTCTTGGGGCACTAACAGCTCTTCTCATTATGCTTGTCATAGGTAATCCAGTCATTGCTTATTTGACTAATCTTCAGATGGAGCAAAGTATTCGTCTTGATGGTCCCAAATCCCATCTTTCGAAGTCGGGAACACCGACAATGGGTGGCTTACTGATTTTAGCTGCGATCGGTGTGAGCACTTTCCTATGTGCCGACTTGAATAACAAGTTTATTTGGATCGCGTTAATAGTGACTTTTTCTTTTGGGGCAATCGGATGGTTAGATGATTATTTAAAAGTGCTAAAGAAAAATTCTCAGGGTATTCGTGCACTGCATAAATATATACTGCAATCTGCCGTTGCGATATTGGCTGCATTTTTTCTTTTCTATTCGGCAGAATCACCATCAGATACGCTTTTAATAGTTCCTTTTTTGAAATCGATCTCCTTTAATCTAGGTATGTTTTATATCGTTCTCACTTATTTTGTAGTCATCGGTACTAGCAATGCTGTAAACCTTACTGATGGTCTGGATGGTTTGGCTATTATGCCTATTGTGATGATATCTGGGGCTTTGATTGTGTTTGCGTATGTCGCCGGAAATACAAATTTTTCTACATACCTGTCTGTACCTTACGTCCGTGGCGCAGGAGAATTGGCAGTGTTTTGTGGAGCGATTGGTGGCGCTGGCCTTGGGTTTCTTTGGTTTAACACTTATCCAGCTCAGATATTTATGGGGGATAGTGGCTCTTTGGCGCTTGGTGCAGCTATTGGAATAGTGGCGGTCTGTGTTAGGCAAGAGCTTGTTCTGCTAATTATGGGAGGGGTATTTGTAGCCGAGACAATGTCAGTCATCATACAAGTAGCTTCATTCAAAATATATGGAAAGAGAGTTTTTCGTATGGCTCCTATTCATCATCATTTTGAACTCAAAGGTTGGCCTGAGCCACGAGTTATAGTCCGCTTTTGGATAGTTACGGCGATTCTTGTTCTTTTATCACTTGCCTCTATTAAGATCCGCTGAAGGGATAAGTATGAGTACACCGCTCTTTCAAAAGCAAACAAGTCCTCCTTATTGTTATGGAGTAATAGGTCTTGGATCCACAGGATGCTCAGTAGTTAGATTTTTAGCCGATAGAGGTTTTTCTGTAGTAGCTATGGACACACGGAATGAGCCCTCTTTGTATAATGACTTGCAAACTGAGTATCCAAACATTCCATTTTTAGTAGGAGCTTTAGATTACGATCTTTTAAAATACTGTGAAGAAGTGGTAGTCAGTCCGGGTGTTGCACTGGAACATCCTACACTTCAGCGGTTGAAAGAAAATGGAACAAAATTAATTGGCGATATCGAATTATTTATTAGGTATGTTGATGCTCCATTTATCGGAATCACTGGGACAAATGGTAAAACCACAGTCACTATGATGGTCCATAGCATGTTAGTGAATTCTGGAGTTCGTTGTTTTGCGGGAGGAAATTTAGGTATCCCTGCATTAGACTTATTGGGAAAGTATCCTAGGCCAGATCTTTATATTTTGGAGGTCTCTAGTTTTCAACTTCTATTGGTATCTACTTTCAGTGCAGAGTTGTCTTGCGTTTTAAACATAACCCCCGATCATTTAGATCGACATCATACTTTTGAACAGTACCAGGAAGCCAAACTGTCAATTTTAGAGTTTGCCAAGACTGCAATAGTTAATTTGGACGATCGCTGTATGGCAGAGCTTGTCACCAGTGGAAAGAAAGTTGGATTTTTTGATAGTCTGCCTACGAATGAAAGTTATGGTATTCGAGTAAAAAATGACCAGAAAATATTATGCGATCACAGTAATGATTTTTTGGCCATAGACGAACTCCAAATCTCAGGAAGACACAATGAGCTGAATGCTCTAGCAGCATTAGCTATTTGCTCAGAGTATCTCGGTGTTGTGCCGCAGACTGCAGTAGAGGTGCTGAAGAAGTTTGTAGGATTGCCTCATAGAATGGAAAAAATTGCTGTAATAAAAGGTGTGGCTTTCGTGAATGATTCAAAAGCCACTAATTTAGCTGCAGCGGAGGCAAGCATCAGTTGTCTTATGTCCACTCACCGCGGGATTGTGATCTTAGGGGGGGACTCAAAACACGCTCAGTTCGAAACCCTAGCAACTTTTCTATCTCACTATGCCCACACGGCTATCCTCATAGGCCAAGCTGCAGCGAAAATCGAAATGGTACTTGTTGATCTGGTCGACTGTATAACGGTTTATGACATGGGCGCAGCAGTGACGAAGGCATTTAATCAAGCGAAGCCTGGTGAAACGGTTCTTTTGGCTCCCGGCTGTTCTAGTTTCGATATGTTTGATGATTACGTACACCGAGGTAATGTTTTCAAAGAAGCGGTAATGTCTTTGGAGGCTGTGGCTTGAGTTCCTCAACTATTAATAAAAGTCAGGCAGTTAGGCGCGGTGATAGGACATTATCTACCTTCACTTACTATGACGGATGGTTAATCGGTGCCGTAATTTTCGCCTGCTGTCTAGGTCTGATAATGTTGGTTTCCACATCAGGTCCTATTGCTGAAAAACGAGGAATGTCTATTTTCTATTATTTCTGGCGGCAAATTATTGCGCTAGGGATTGGAGTGTCGCTTGCCCTATTAGTAATTAAGATTGAATCTAAAGTTATATCAAAAGTAGGCCCTTTAGCTATCTTGCTTGTTGTTGTTTTGTTGGTATTAGTGCTTTTGCCTTACTTTTCTCACGAAGTAAACGGTAGTAAACGTTGGTTGTATTTTTCTGGATGGAGTTTCCAACCATCCGAGTTGGCCAAGCTGGCGGTTGTGATTTATCTTGCAAATTTTTTAGTTAGGCATAGTGAACAGGTACGTACCCAGTCAGTTGGTTTGATAAAAGCGATTTTTGTTTTAGCCGTTTTAGCAGCATTACTGGTCGCTGAACCTGATTTTGGTTCATCTGTTGTATTATTTGGTGCCGGAATGGGGATGCTTTTTTTAGCAGGAGTTCCTTTGCTTAAGTTTTTTTCCGCGGGTGTAGGAATCTTGTTGGTACTAGGTACTGTCGCCTATAGCGCACCTTATCGTGTTGCGCGTATTAGTTCATTTCTAAATCCATGGGTTGACGATAAAAATACAGGGTGGCAATTGACGAATGCGCTTATAGCCTTCGGGCGAGGAGATTGGTTTGGTGTCGGGTTAGGCAATAGTGTTCAAGCCTTACATTTTTTACCTGAGGCACATACCGACTTTGTGTTTGCAGTCATAGGGGAAGAACTAGGGACTCTAGGCGCGATAGGTATTATTTTATTATTTGTTTTTGTTGCATGGCGTATTTTCCGTATCGGAGTTGCCGCAGAGGAAACAGGGCAATTATTCGGCGCTTATATGGCTTACGGAGTGAGCTTTTTAATCGGCATCCAAGCAATGATTCACGTCGGAGTAAATGTAGGGTACTTACCAACGAAAGGCTTGCCGCTGCCTTTTATTAGCTACGCTAGCAATAACCTTATTTTTATGCTGTTGAGTGTCGGTTTAGTCTTGCGAGTTGGGTATGAGACGGCTACACACTCTGGTTTCTCAATGAGTAGAGGAAAATCGCATGATTAAAACCGCGATTATTTTTGCTGGAGGAACCGGGGGGCATGTCTATCCAGGAATTACGATTGCAAAGGAGCTCACTAAGAAAGGTTTCCAATGCCACTGGATAGGTACTTCATCAGGCCTGGAAAGTAGAGTCGTCGTGCAGCACGGATTACCTTTTACCGCGATTAGAATATCTGGATTACGGCGCTCTGGACTCTTACGTTTATTTGCAGCTCCATTTGCCATTCTGATGGCTGTCTTCAGATCCATCCTAGTAATTAGAAGATTAAATCCAGACCTAGTAATAGGGATGGGTGGTTATGTGAGTGGTCCAGGTGGTGTCGCCGCATATTTATGCAGATGCCCATTGGTTATTCATGAGCAAAATACTGTGCCGGGTTTAACAAATCGCTTGCTGAGCTTTATAGCCACAAGAGTTTTACAGGGATTCCCGAAAAGCTTTCCCTCAGATAGATCTGCGATAGTGACTGGTAATCCTGTTCGTGAAGATATTACAGGTGCTTTTATTAAAGAAAGAGATCGCAACTCTAGCTTAATCAATCGAGTACTTATTTTCGGCGGAAGCCAAGGCGCGAGTATTTTAAATATGGTTGTGCCTGCTGCATTAGCTAAAAGCATGGTAAGTGATCTAGTAGTTCATCATCAAGTGGGGGAAATAGATACATCGGTGTTTGAACGTGCTTACGCAACGTCCCCTAACATTAGCACAGCACTTGTCGTGCCTTATATTACGGATATGGCTTCCGCATACTCTGCTGCTACTTTGGTCATAGCTCGATCAGGAGCAATGACTATAGCTGAGCTAACTGCTTGTGGAATTCCGTCTATTTTGATTCCGTATCCATATGCAGCAGACGGGCATCAAGAGAAAAACGCACGTTTTTTAGAAGAACGAGGTGGAGCTATTTGTCTCCTAGAAGAAGACTGTAAAGTTGATGAGTTGGCGCGATTAATAAATAGAGTTTTTTTGGAATCTGGTGTACATGAATCGATGTCCAAAGGCGCTTTTTCAGCTGGCTTTCCCCATGCGACATCTGAAATTATAAAACATTGTTTGGAGCTCTCTGATGCATGAAGAGCGACTTATGCATAGGGTAAAGAGAATTCATTTTATCGGTATTGGCGGTGCAGGAATGAATGGTATAGCGGAAGTGTTATTTAATATTGGTTATTTGATTTCTGGCTCCGACATTATGGCATCATCGGTTACAGAGCACCTGAAAAGTATTGGTATCAAAGTCTTTATAGGCCACGAAGAAGCTTATGTTAAAGATGCAGATGTAGTGGTTTATTCAAGCGCTATTAGCGAAGGGAACGTAGAACTCGTTGCGGCGCGAAAAAACCGTATCCCAATTGTGCCTAGAGCAGAGATGCTGGCTGAAATTATGAGATTTCGAAATGGAATAGCCGTGGCAGGCACTCATGGCAAGACTACTACCACGAGTCTTATCGCAAGTATTTTGTCAGCCGCGGATCTTGATCCTACATTTGTGGTGGGAGGATTAGTCAAGAGTGCTAACTGCAATGCAAGGCTTGGGACAGGTAAGTATTTAGTCGCGGAGGCCGACGAAAGCGACGGTTCTTTTCTTTTTTTACAGCCGCTAATATCTGTGATCACCAATATAGATGCAGATCACCTTTCTGCTTATGAAAACGACTACAGTCAATTGGAGCAATCATTTTTAGAGTTCTCTCGTCGCCTGCCTTTTTATGGGGTTGCCGTTGTGTGTGCGGACGATAAAAGTGCATGCTGTTTGATAGATAAAATCCACGCTCGTATTATCACATATGGATTTCACGATGACGCAGACGTTCGAGCTTATGATGTCCAGGCTATAAAAAATGGCGAATCTTTTAAGGTTGAGACATCCGACGGAAGTTTCGGAGGTGCTTTCAGTCTTCCAATGCTAGGAGCTCATAATGTGCAAAATGCAACAGCCGCTATTGCTGTGGCTTTAGAGCTCGGTATCGAAAAGAGTTCTATACAACGAGCATTCCAATGTTTTGAAGGGATTGATCGCAGGTTTCAGATTTATCCTAACGTAGTGTTTGAAAATAAATCTATAACTATAGTTGATGATTATGCACATCATCCTAACGAATTAGTTGAGGTATTAAAAACTTTTCAGATTCACTGGCCGAACAATCGGCGAATTATTGTATTTCAACCTCATCGATACACTCGTACTCGAGATCTCTTTGAGCATTTTGTTGAAGTGCTTTCAAGTGTTGAGAGACTTTTTGTATTGGAGGTGTATTCGGCAGGAGAAAAACCAATTGAAGGTTGCGATGGATTAAGCCTGGTAAAAGCGATTAATAGGAAAAATCAGAGCAAGACTATATTTGTTAAAGAATTAACGGATATTGAGAATATATTAGCAGACTTCGTTGATGATAATGACGTGGTTGCTCTTTTGGGGGCTGGCTCCATAGGCGGTTTGGCTCAGGGTTTTCTAACATGAATCTGTTAGATAAAAACAAGGAACAATTTAGCTCAGGCAGTGTGCTGTTAGAGAATGAGTTAATGTCTAAATACTCGACTTGGCGATGTGGAGGGAGAGCAAAATTATTTTTTCAGCCCAAAACGAAGAATGATGTTTCTATTTTTTTAAAATCATACAGTGGGTGCGATCAAATTACATGGCTCGGCCTTGGCAGTAACACATTGTTTATGGACGATGTTGTCGATGCAACTATAATTGCGACATCGCCTAATCTGTCAGAATTCCATTGGAGTACACAAGACACTCTATACGCTGAATGTGGAGTTACTTGTTCGCGCGTCGCAAAAGAGGCAGCAAAGAAGTGTTGGGGAGGATTAGAGTTCTTGGCTGGTATCCCGGGAGTCTTGGGTGGTGCTTTGACCATGAACGCAGGTGCCCATGGCGCTGAAATCTGGTCTTTTGTGTCAGCAGTTGAAGTCATAGATAGAAAAGGAACTCAGTTTGTGCTCAATGCTAAAGACTATTCTCCTTCTTATCGTTCCATAGATGGTCCCGAACTTTGGTTTTTAGGAGCATGGCTAAAGTTTAATCAGAAAGCATCAAATGGCACAGAGAAAATCCGTTCTCTTCTAGAGAAAAGAAAGCTTACTCAACCTACTGGAAGCTCTACTTGTGGATCTGTATTTAAGAATCCAGAGGGAGGTTATGCGGGTCGAATGATTGACGAGTGTGGGTTAAAAGGATATCGCATTGGTGATGCTCAAATATCGGAGATTCACGCAAATTTTATCGTAAATCGTGGAAATGCTTCAGCCTATCAAATCCTTGAACTTATTAAGCTTGCTAGAGAAGAAGTGAAAAGAAAGTTTCATATCGAGCTACAGACCGAAATTTGCCAGGTTGGGACAGAAGGTTCTCAAGACTGTGAGGTAAAGTACCCGTGACTGATTTTACCTCAGCAGCCTATGCAAAAATTGTTGCACGGGCGGGTCATGTCGGAATTTTGATGGGTGGGAATTCAGCAGAACGTGATGTTTCTTTAGAAACTGGCGCAAATGTAGTTTCTGCTCTGCAGCGGTTAGGAGTTCAAAGTACTGCATTTGATTGGGATGGCTCTCTGGATAGAATTCAAGAATGGAAGGATTGCGACCGCTTTTTTATCGCATTACATGGGAGGGGAGGGGAAGATGGGAAAATCCAGTCTGTTCTTGACCTCATGAGTATTCCTTACACTGGAACCAAAGTCTTAGGGTGTGCTTTGTCCATGGACAAGAATCGCACTAAGCATATTTGGCGAGGAATTGGGCTGTCTACGCCTGATTCTTTTCTTGTAACAGCCGGGACAAATATAGAATGGCTTATCGAGCAGCTAGGGCTACCTCTGATGATAAAACCTGCCAGAGAAGGTTCTAGTTTTGGAATTACAAAAGTGGATAAGGCTAATGAATTAATTCCAGCAATACGATCGGCTCTTACTTATGACAGCACAGTTCTAGCAGAATCTTATGTTACGGGCTCTGAGTATACGGTTGCTGTTCTGGATGGAACTTCTCTGCCAGTAATAAAGATAGAAACTCCCCAGTCATTCTTTAATTACGAGGCTAAATATAACGGAGAGGATACAAAGTATTCTTGTCCATCCGGTCTTGAAGAAAATGCGGAGGCAAGTCTCAAGAAATTGGCTTTGCAAGCATTTTCATCAATCAACGGATCTGGCTGGGGAAGAGTCGATATTATTTTGGATTCTAAAGGCATCGCTTGGTTGATAGAAGCCAATGCTGTTCCTGGTCTAACATCTCATTCATTAGTACCAATGGCGGCAAAGAATATAGGCGTCTCTTTCGATGAATTAGTTGTTCTCATATTAGGTACGAGTATGACTAAAGAGCAATTCAGATGAGTCAGGCATTATTAAATAAACGGCATTCATCAAGATGGCCCTTGGGCGTCATTGTCCTTTCAATCGGGGTTGTCTGCATTGTGTTTCTTATACTGACATATATCTCTTTTAAATTAGCAGATCCTAAAGTTTTACCTATCACTAAAATCGTCGTTAGCCCTCTCAACACAAAGTTTGAAAATTTGGACGCCAAAAAGTTGGCGGAGATAGTAGAAGAAACGTTAACTGATAGAGGTTTCTTCCATATTAATGTTCGCGCTGTGCAAACTGAAATGTTGCGGCAGCCTTGGGTCTCTAAAGCTATTATAAAACGTTCTTGGCGGGATAAGCTGATTATCCAAATACGTGAGCAAAGGCCTGTTGCAAGGTGGGGGGAAAAAGAATTATTAAATGAAAAAGGTGAAGTTTTTTCGCCTGAGTTTTTAGGGAAAGCGAAGACCTTAGTCAGGTTGACGGGACCAGTTGGAACTCAAAAAATTATGCTGGAGCATTACAAAGTGATATCTGCCCGTCTTGAAGTTTGTGGATTAGGTTTGAGCGAAGTCTTACTTACTGACCGTCGAGCTTGGACGTTATATACAGATGACGGAAAAGCATTAGTAATGGGGCGTGACGATATCTTGAACAGATTGCAAAGATTTCTGATCGGTTACCCTAAGAAGTTGGCTGCTAGATGGTCGGAGGTTAACAAAGTAGACCTGAGATATTCTAATGGGTTAGCTGTTTTGAATAGAAAAATACTATGAAAGAGAGAGGCAAATGAATTCAGAGAGCGAAGGTTTTTTTAACAAATCGAGGTCATGGTCGTCATGAAGAAATCAGATAAAAAACTGATTATTGGCTTGGACATAGGGACGTCTAAAGTAGTGGCGATAGTCGGAGAATTGTCCGGGAAAGAAGACGTCGAAGTCATTGGTCTAGGATCATCGCCTTCGAGAGGGCTTAAGAAAGGAGTGGTGGTGAATATAGAATCAACAGTTCAGTCTATACAAGCTGCGATAGAGGAAGCAGAACTAATGGCAGGCTGTCAGATTAAGTCTGTATATGCCGGAATATCCGGTGGGCATATACGAAGTCTGAATTCCCATGGAATCGTCCCTATCAGAGATAGTGAGGTTTCTAATGGTGACGTTGAACGCGTAATGGATGCAGCAAGAGCAGTTGCTATCTCTTCAGATCAGAAAATATTACACATTCTGGCTCAGGAATTTATCATAGACGGGCAAGAAGGAATAGTTGATCCGATAGGAATGTCAGGGGTTCGACTCGAAGCAAATGTACATATGGTTACAGGAGCAGTATCCGCCGCGCAAAACATCGATAAGTGCGTAAAAAGGTGCGGTCTTGAAGTAGATAATATTATATTGCAGCAGCTGGCTTCGTCTTATGCAGTCTTGACTGAGGAAGAAAAAGACCTTGGGATATGTCTCTGTGATATAGGAGGCGGCACTACAGATATTGCTGTTTTTGTAAATGGCGCCATACATCATTCTGCTGTTATTCCAATTGCCGGTGACCAAGCAACGAAAGATATTGCAGTTGCTCTTAGAACGCCAACTCATCATGCAGAAGATTTGAAAATTCGCTATGCCTGTGCTTTGACACAGTTAGCCAACCCCGAAGAAACTATCGAAGTCCCCAGTGTTGGTGATAGGCCTCCAAGGCGATTAACACGACAGACACTTGCTGAAGTTGTCGAGCCCCGTTACGAGGAGTTATTTAGTCTAGTAGCGTCGGAGCTAAAAAGAAGTGGGTTCGAGGAGCTTATCGCGGCGGGTATAGTCCTGACAGGTGGAGGTTCTAAAATGGAAGGTGTTATCGAACTTGCCGAAGAAGTATTTCATATGCCGGTTCGTATAGGTAGTCCCAAGGGCGTTTCTGGGTTGGTTGACGTCGTGAAGAACCCGATTTACGCGACAGGAGTGGGTCTTCTGGTGTTTGGGCAACGACTTTCTTTGGGTTTAAATCAATCAGGTCAGAATTCTCCAGGAATATCATATTTGGAAAAAATGAAAAACTGGTTCAAAAATAATTTTTAGTGCTGAAGAAATTTCAGTAAATAAATAAAAAAGACTTAAATATTTAATTTATATATGGAGTAAAAAACATGTTTGAAATTATAGAAGAAACAACAGCCCGAGCATTAATAAAAGTCATTGGGGTAGGCGGCGGCGGCGGTAATGCTGTGCAGCACATGATGACTTCTAAGTTTGAACATGTAGAGTTTGTTTGTGCCAACACGGATGCTCAAGCACTTGAGAATGGCAGTGTCAGCAACACGTTACAATTAGGTGGAGACTTTACGAAAGGTTTAGGTGCAGGCGCAGACCCTGCTATTGGTCGCCAAGCGGCACTAGATGATACTGACCGGATTACAGAGGTGTTGAAAGGGACAGATATGGTTTTTATCACTGCTGGAATGGGAGGTGGTACAGGTACAGGTGCCGCTCCTGTAGTCGCTCAACTTGCTCGAGAAATGAATGTTTTGACAGTGGCAGTAGTCACACGTCCATTCTCTTTTGAAGGTAAGAAGAGAGGATTGGTCGCAGACAAAGGTTTAGAAGAGTTATCTCAATATGTTGATTCATTAATAGTGATTCCAAATGAAAAATTGTTGAGTGAATTGGGAGCAGATATAACTCTTTCGGATGCCTTTAGTGCGGCAAATAACGTATTACTAGGTGCGGTACAAGGAATAGCCGAGTTGATAACCTGCAGTGGCCGTATAAATGTTGATTTTGCCGATGTGCGCACAGTCATGTCTGAGAAAGGGATGGCAATGATTGGGACAGGCTCCGGTCGTGGAGAAGAAAGAGCGAAAGATGCTGCTAGGTCAGCTATCAACAGTCCTTTACTAGAAGATATAGATTTGACTGGAGCAAAAGGAGTTTTAGTCAATATCACTTCTAGTGCTGATCTGACAATAGGAGAATTTCAGCAATTTGGTGAATGTGTGGCTGAATTCACTTCGGATCATGCCACAGTAGTAATTGGGAATGTTGTAGACCCGACACTAAAAGAGGAGGTCCGTGTAACGGTTGTTGCTACAGGGATTGGTACGGAAAAAGACGAGGTTATTTCTACACCTTCTTTGGTTTCTGAGAATACAGAAGCTCAGTTACAACTTCCTAATCGGCAAAGTGTTCTAGGTCATAGAGAGAATGACTCAGATGAAAAAAATCGCCAGACTGACGATGAAGATTATTTAGATATACCTGCTTTTTTAAGGAGACAGGCTGATTAGTTAGCCAGTCGCACTGGAAAAACTACGATTAGAGCATTTAGATTTATGGTATGATTGTTACTCATGAATTCTTAGGGGCGTCAGGGGAATGATAAAGCAGAGGACCCTGAAAAACAGCATCCGTGCGACTGGCGTAGGCCTTCATTCAGGAATAGAGGTGTGCCTGACCATCAAACCGGCGTTAGTTAATACAGGGATAGTGTTTTGTAGAAAAGACTGTGATCCTGAGGTCAGAATCCGTGCGAGTGTAGAGAACGTTGGCGCGACAAGTTTATCCACCAGTTTGACACAAGATGATGTTACGGTATCAACCGTGGAGCATCTCCTTTCAGCGTTAGCTGGCTTAGGAATAGACAATGCTATTGTGGACCTGACGTCTTCCGAACTTCCGATTATGGATGGTAGCGCAGGACCTTTTGTTTTTCTTTTACAGTCAGCTGGTATCGAAGAACAGGAAGCTGAAAAGAAATTCATACGCATAAAGCGTCAAATTTCAGTTAGAGATGGTGATAAATGGGCCCGGTTTGAACCCTTTGAGGGTTTTAAAGTTTCGTTTGGCATTGAGTTTGATCATCCAGTATTCCATAAGAAAACTAGCCATGCAGTCATCGATTTCTCTACTACTTCATTTGTGAAAGAAGTGAGTCGCGCACGTACTTTTGGCTTCAGTAAAGACGTGGAAGCATTAAGAGAGAGGAATCTAGCTCTAGGAGGCAGTTTAGAGAACGCAATCCTTATAGCGGATAGCGGAGTCTTGAACGAGGATGGGCTACGCTATGAAGATGAGTTTGTAAAACACAAAATTCTTGATGCCATTGGAGATTTATACTTGCTAGGTTACAGTTTAATCGGGGCATTTCATGGTTATAAATCAGGTCACGAGTTAAACAACAGACTCATGAAGAAAGTATTGCTGGAAAAGGATTCGTGGGAGTTGGTCTCGATGGAAGACTCAGAGATTTCTTCGATAGTTTTTCAGCAGCCAATAACTGCTATAGGCCATTAGATAGCTATTCTTTACTTTTCTTGGCTATCCTTTTAAACGCCTCGCGCGTTTTATCGTTGGTGAGGCTAGACGAGTGGCGATTGATTGCGTCGGCAGATGCTCGGCTTAGCGTTAAAGGTTTTCTCTGGGGGTCTACGGGCAATGATTCCGGCCTCACTTTCACCTCGATGTCTAGGATATTTTGGAATTCTTCTACCGTATTTAGAGAGTCCACTAATTCTGGCGTTATATACTTTAATTGAGCCGCCCAGGCTGCAGAATCTGAATGTAGAAGGATAGTTCGACCTTTTATCGTAGATAGAGTGATGTGTTCAGCGAATTTCGCAGGTAAATGCTGTTTAAGTAAGGTGTTGAGATCAGAAAGTGCTAATGCTTGTTTTACCAGAGCGCCGGTCGCACTATCTTTTCCAAGCAGTGAGGCAATTGTATTTAAGCGGCTCATATTTGGTGTCCAGCTAATTTTCACAAATGTATAGTCTGTTTCTTACTTAATTCGTTGTGGCTTATGTATGTATATCATAGGTGCGAACTAATTATAGATAATGAATAATTATAATTACTTATTTTATCTAGAGAATAACGATTTTCGATTTGCTACAATAAAGACCTCTAGCCTATCTTACGGATGGTAGTAAGAGTCTTTAAATCTATAGGTAGCTCAATAAATTAATGTTGCTCGATTCTAAATCTCGTATTAGCAAAGTGTTGTCTTCGGTCTTTGGTAGCCGAAATAGTCGTTTGTTGAAACAAACCCAGAAGAAAATATCTGCCATAAATGCACTTGAGGAAAATCTTCTTGAGTTATCTGCCGTGGATTTAAAAGAGAAAACGGATGAGTTTCGGGCGCGCTTCTCGAGTGGCGAAACGTTAGACCAGTTGTTGCCTGAGGCATTTTCGGTAGCTAGAGAGACGAGTAGGCGTGTATTAGGGATGCGTCATTTCGATGCTCAGTTAGTTGGTGGCATTGTTTTGCATGAAGGAAAGATAGCGGAAATGCGCACGGGGGAGGGGAAGACGCTAGCTGCTACTTTGCCTGCATATCTAAATGCACTTTCTGGGAAGTCAGTACATGTGGTGACAGTCAACGATTATCTAGCGACGCGAGATGCTGGTTGGATGGGAGTTTTATATAATGCTCTCGGTTTGTCCGTGGGCGTAATCGTCAGTGGAATGGAGCATGAGGCGCGTAAAGAGGCATATCGTGCCGATGTTACTTACGGTACTAATAACGAGTTTGGTTTTGATTATCTTCGCGATAACATGTGCTTTTCGTCAGACCAGCAAGTACAGAGGGACTTAGCTTTTGCAATTATAGACGAGGTTGATTCAATCTTAATCGATGAAGCAAGAACTCCTTTAATTATATCTGGTCCCGCAGACGACAAAACTGACCTTTATATAAAAATGAACACTCTAGTTTCGCCTTTGAAAAGACAGATAGAAGATGATGACGAGGGAGACTACTCTCTGGATGAGAAGACCAGACAAGTCTATCTCACGGAAAAAGGACACATTAATATTGAAGGTATTTTATTGAAAGCTGATCTTCTATTGGAAAATGATAGCCTATACAGTGCTGCTAATATTTCATTAATACATCATGTTTATGCCGCAATACGTGCACACAATTTATTTCAGAAAGATGTCGACTATGTTGTTCAAGAGGGAGAGATAGTTATAGTTGACGAGTTTACTGGTAGAACTATGCCTGGACGCCGGTGGTCAGAAGGATTACATCAAGCAGTAGAGGCGAAGGAAGGACTCTCGATTAAAGAAGAAAATCAGACTCTCGCATCCATCACCTATCAGAATTATTTTCGTCTATATCAAAACCTATCTGGGATGACAGGGACTGCGGATACGGAAGCCTATGAGTTTCAGGAAATTTATGGACTAGAAGTAGTTGTGATTCCGACGAACAAAAATATGGTCCGAGAAGACAATGGCGATTTGGTTTACCTAACTACACGCGAAAAATTTCTAGCGATAGTTGAAGATGTTGAGGACTGTGTAAAGAGGCAGCAGCCTGTTCTTGTTGGTACTACATCCATAGACACTTCGGAATACTTATCCTCCTTACTTACAGAACGAGACATAAAGCATAAAGTATTAAATGCCAAGTTCCATGAACAGGAAGCTAGAATTATTGCAGATGCTGGAATGCCTGTTAGCGTGACGGTAGCCACTAACATGGCTGGGAGAGGCACGGATATTATTTTAGGTGGCAATCCGGATTTTCAAAGGGATCTCATAGGAGATGAGGATCTAGAGAGCTCTGATAAATGGAAAACTAATCATGACATAGTTATATCCTCTGGTGGCTTGCATATTATCGGCACGGAGCGGCATGAATCTCGACGAATAGATAATCAACTTCGGGGCAGGTCAGGTAGGCAAGGTGATCCAGGATCGAGTCGATTCTATCTTTCTTTGGAAGATAATTTAATGCGTATTTTTGCTTCTGAAAAAGTTGCAGGCCTTATGCAAAAGCTTGGTATGAAGGATGGTGAGGCCATAGAGCACCCTTGGGTCAGTAAAGCAATTGAGAATGCGCAAAGAAAAGTTGAAGGGCGAAACTTTGATATTCGTAAGCAATTATTAGACTTTGATGATGTTGCTAACGATCAGAGGAAAAATGTCTATGAGCAACGTCGAGAGATCATTGAGTCTGCAGATATAGAACAAACAATTATTCAGATCAGAGAGGATGTTGTTGGAGAAACTTTAGAACGTAATATGTCATTATCCTCGAGCGACGCAGGGTGGAATTTGACCGCGCTATCCAGGGACCTCGAAAAAGATCTTGGCATAGTTATCGACTTTAGTGCTTTTGAGGATAATGCGGTGACTCAGGCTGCTATGGAAGATGTTGTGTTTCGGCGTGTAGATGAGGAGTACAGAAAGAAGGAATTGGTGGTTGGATCGGATGCTTTAAGAAATTTTGAAAAAAGTATTATGTTGCAGGTGTTAGATACCCAATGGAAGGAGCACTTGGCTGCAATGGACTACCTGAGGAAAGGGATTCACCTTAGAGGTTTTGCCCAAAAGAACCCTAAGCAGGAATATAAGCGAGAAGCTTTCGAAATGTTTTCTCAAATGCTGGATGACATTCAGCGTTCGGTTGTTGCCCTCCTTTTGAGAGTACAGGTTTCGAACGAGTCAGACTTGCAACGAACGGAGCGCAAAGAACTTGAATTGTCAGAGGCGAATTATCATCATGGAGGATCGACGACTGAACCTGTGGATTCTATCGCCACGAATCAGAAGGAAGTAGCAGTCTCCTCTAAGCCCTTTAAACGAGGCGGGGAAAAAGTCGGCCGGAACGAGCCTTGCCCCTGTGGTTCTGGTAGAAAATTCAAACAGTGTCACGGGAGAACCCCTTAACCTACTCAAACTTATGGATGGTCTGAAATAAATAAGAGAATAAAAATTCTGCCTGAAGTCCTCCCTATAGACGGTATCCGTTTAGGTACCGCAACTATGGGTGATCGCTATAAAGGCAGGCCGGACTTGGCCCTGATAGAGTTGGTTGAAAGCGCGAAGACAGCATGTGTCTTCACTCAGAATAAATTTTGTGCGGCGCCAGTGTCATTAGCGAAATCTCATATAAAGAAAAGCAGGCCGAGATTTTTAGTGATCAACTCGGGAAACGCTAACGCAGGAACAGGCGTGGCAGGCGATAAAGCTGCCTTAAGTGTATGCCGTGCTGTAGCTAAGTACGGTAGTTGCCGGCTAGAAGAAGTGCTACCTTTTTCAACTGGAATTATTGGTGAGCTCTTAAACAGCGACCTTATAGTAGATAATATTCCGAAGGCTTTTGCTGATTTAAGTTCTAATCAATGGCTGGATGTGGCTGGTGCAATAATCACTACAGATACGAGAATCAAAGCGCGAAGTACCCAGATTTATATTGGTGACGAGAAAGCATCTATTACAGGTATAGCTAAAGGCAGTGGCATGATAAGGCCAAATATGGCAACAATGTTGGCATTCGTCGCAGTAGACGCAAATATTTCCCAGAAAACTCTTGATCGGATCTGCAGTGACGCTAGTGAATTAAGTTTTAATAGGATAACAGTGGATGGCGACACTTCTACTAATGACGCGCTGGCGTTAATTAGCTCAGGCTCTTTAGGAAATTCTGAAATCAACGTTGGTGATGCGGATTATGAGAGCTTATTCAGAGGAGTACTTCTGGTTTGTCAAGAATTAGCAAAGGATATCGCTCGGGACGGAGAAGGAGCAACCAAATTTATTACGGTCAATGTGTCTGGTGGGAAAAGTGAAGACGAATGTAAGAATGTGGCTTTTGCCGTGGCAGAATCGCCGCTAGTAAAAACTGCTTTATTCGCTGCGGATGCTAACTGGGGTCGAGTCTTAGCAGCTGTTGGCAGAGCAATTGATTCAGACACACCCATTGAAGATATTGATATAAAATTTGGGGAGCACTCGATTGTAGCAAATGGTCTACCTGCTGATCACGATGAAGATAAGTTAAATGACCTACTGCTTTTATCTGATATTGAAATAAATATAGCACTAGGTAAGAGTCAAGAAGAAGTCACAGTATGGTCTTGTGATCTTTCATATGACTATGTCCGCATCAATGCGGAATATCGGTCTTAAGTGATCGACCAGATCGCATTGACGATTAAAATATTGCACTTATAAGATGAAGAAGCTACTTAGTGTTTCGGTCGGAGTGATACGCCAGAAGTATGGATTGTATCTCCTTTCCTTAAGAAATGAAGATCGTTCCTTCTCCGGTTTGTGGGAGTTTCCTGGTGGAAAAATTAAGAAGGGGGAGTCAGCTGTCCAAGCGCTAACGCGCGAGTTATACGAAGAAGTAGGCATTAAGGTTAGCGCTGAACCCATACCCTTGATTAATTTCAAGTATGAGTATTCGGACTTCATCGTCGACATGCATGTTTATAGGCTCGATGAGTGGGAAGGGTCACCAATTAGCTGCGAAGGCCAGAAGCTCATGTGGGTAACTTTAGAAGAGCTACTCTCCTCTAAAATGCCGGATGCTAATCAGTCCATAAAATTAGCACTGAGGTTACCGAACACGTCCTTAATCACTCCTGACTTTGAGGGTGATGACTTATCGTATTTGAATCAGCTTGAGGTATGTTTGAGTAATGGAGTGAAATTGGTACAACTCAGGATGCCAGGGAGTTCACAAGTGTGTGTTGCCAGAATAGCTAGAGAGGCTTTGGTTCTGTGTCGAAAGCATATGGCGACACTGCTAATTAACAACGAACCTTCTCTAGTAAGCGAATTGCACATCGATGGTCTCCATTTGCCGTCTTATATTTTAAAGGGTTTAAGTGAAAGACCTGTATCAGAACGGTCTCTGTTAAGCACTTCTTGCCATAACAAAAATGAAGTCGCTCATGCCAATAAAATTGGCGTAGATTTTGGTTATATTTGCCCAATAAAGAAGCCATTTTCTCATGATTCCTCAAGCACTTTAGGTTGGGAGTCTGCAGCAGAGTTAGCAAGTCTGGCAACTTTCCCAGTATATGCTCTGGGTGGCTTAAAAAGGGACGATACTGAGCATGCTGGCAAGTTAGGCTTTCAAGGTGTGAGCATGGTGACAGCGCTCTGGAGAGAATGAAGCTTCGACAAGCGATATAAACCCGATGATAGGACAGTTAGGCTTGACTTTTCCTGTTCTATATACCGCAGATTTGTAACTGAAACTGAATGGCCTCTGAGGTTTGTTTGGGTTTACTACTAGTATCGTAATGGTGGAAAAACCGAACTGTGAAGCGATGCTTGCCGCCGCTTACTTCGGGGAAAACAGGTAATGACATCGGTAGAGAAAAGCGCAATAGATGACTGACTTTCTCTTTATCTAGACTCCGTTGAAAAAAACCTTCTGATGCCGTTTCAAAAGATGTTACTGAGCTCCCCCTAATAATTTCAAGCATGAGTGCAGTGGCATTTTTCATCGGTAGAATATCTGACATCCATTTTTCAATTTGAAAAATTTTTTCATCCTGGCTAAGATTGCTCCAGAAAAAAAAGCGGGGAAGATCAAATTTATTAACCCCTTTTTGGAAACTACGTTTTTGACGGACCTGGTGAATTAACTCGTCAGATTTTATGCAAATTCCTGGATGATATGCGGGTGATTTTAGGGTGGCGAGACTGTTTTTTATAGTGGCTATCACTTTTTCTAAATTATTTGGATCCACCTGAGGGTTGCCGGAAAAAATGCTAAAAGCATTTGCAGCACGTTCTAACTCCGTTATCAAATCTTTCCTTAGGTCTGAGCGATTAATAAAATCAGATAACTCTATTAACAAACTTACCGTTGCGCCACTTTCTAATTTCTCTCCTGCGGTATAGTTATCAATTTGTGAACAAAAGTACTCCATTCTTAGAAAATTACGAGCTTTTTCATTTATTGGTAACTCATAAGTTACTAGGTTTTCTTGAAGAAAAAAATTTTGGTGGTCGTGACTATTCATTCACGGGACTCAGTTTTTGCGCAAGTTGCTCATACAGCTTATGGAGCCTTTGTATCTCCGTAGTCAAACTAATCTGCTGTGATGAGTTATCTATAACATCGTCAGCAATGCTTAGCCTTTCTTCTCTAGTAGCTTGAGCTTTCATGATAGCTGAGACTTCTTCTTTTTCGAGTAAATCTCGACTCATTACTCGTTCTAACTGTTCTTTTTCAGAGCAATCAACTACTAGGATGCGATCGAATTTTTGACGTCGTTCACTTTCTGCTACTAGTGGGATAGAAATAAGACAATATGACATCGTTGAAGATTTAATCTGATTGGAAATTTCTTCTCTAATCTTCGGGTGAGTGATTTTTTCTAGTGCTTTTCTTTTGCTTTCGTCAGAAAAAACAACCGATTTTAGTGCCGCCCTGTTCAATGTATTGTTGTCATTGAGAACACCGGTACCGAATTCGCTAATGATTTCCTTAAGACAGGGTTTTCCAGGCTCTACTATTTCCCGAGCTATTAGATCAGCGTCTATAACTTTTATGTCGAACATTGCGGAAAACATGTCACAGATATAAGTTTTTCCTGATCCTATGCCTCCAGTGACTGCTACTACATAAGGGTATTGAGGTTGATTTGAAGTCATCTAGTTATCCTGGCTTTGGAATTCTACAGAGGATTCTACACATAATGATAGACTAAAGCTGCCTATGGCTTAGTGTTCAAAAAGCATGCGCTAGTTTCCAGTTAATTATTGTCTAGTTTATCCAGATAATTGCAGCCATTCTTCCTGCCGAATCTCCTCGTCTATGAGAGAAGAATTTTTGTGTATTATCAAAAGTACATCTCTCATCAGTATAAATTTCTGAAACTCCAAGCATCTCCAACTGCATGGTTGCGTAGAGCGCAAGATTCAGATGCCATTTTTCATCAATAAGTTTGAAGCAGGCATGATTGGAAGAGTTAAGAGCAATAAAACGTTGACGTAGAGACTCTCCTATAGGGTAGTGGATTTGACTAATATGAGGTCCGATCCAGACAATTATTTCTTCTGGTGGCGCGTGGAAAGAAAGAAGAGCATTTTGGACAACTCCCGCAAGTAATCCGCGCCATCCCGCGTGGACTGCAGCTACTTCCTTACCTTTTCGGCAGGTCAATAAGATTGGTAAGCAATCCGCTACTGACACGGCACAAAGTGTATTACGTTCTGATGTTACACACCCATCTGCTAAAATAGGCTTTTCTTTGGCAGGAAACCTCTTAATAGTCGCTTGGTGTACTTGATGTATCCAGACAGGAGGGCTTGGCAGGCGCAAATGTTGACAAAATTTCTGTTCACTGCTCTGGATTAATTGGCGTTCATTAAGGCTGGTACTGTTGTTGGTCTGTAGGCAATCGAGGAGTTCAGGTATCTCTGAGAATTTCTCGCTGAAAACTGCCGAAATATTTTTTGGCGCTGGCCAAAGAGGGCTAAAAAAACCATTCTTTGTTACGACTGTTTTATTGTCCGCGTATATCAAGTTGCCTGTCTCTGCACATCACACCTCAGCTCGGAGATCAGATGGACAAAATCGTCGGGAGGGTTGGCAGTGAAAGTTTGTAATTGATCTGGTAAGGGGTAGAAGAATTCTAGTTGTTTTGCATGAAGAGCTTGCCGTGTAAATGTTCTAATTGTGTCTTTTAGATTTTCGTCACAATTCTTGGGCACGATCGGCCTTGCACCGTAGGTAGTATCTCCAACTAATGTATGGCCCAGCGATGACATGTGGACTCTAATCTGATGGGTCCTGCCTGTTTCCAATCTGACCTCGAGTAGGCTGTGGCGTCTAAATTTCTCTAAGATTGTAAAATGACTGACAGCATGTCTGCCAGAAGGAGCTATGCGCATTTTGGTTCGCTGTCGATGGTCTCTAGCTATCGGAGCATTTACTGTCCCCCCCGATATTGGGACACCATTGACAACAGCCTCATAGACTCTTTTGATTTTTCGAGCAGCCATGCTCTCATTCAAAGAGGTATAGCTATGCTGTTGCCGTGCAACTAAAAGCAAGCCGGAAGTATCCTTGTCAATACGGTGCACAAGTCCTGCTCTTGGCAACAGACTTAGCTCTGGATACTTCTCTACTAAGCCATTAGCCAGGGTTCGATCGTGATTACCTGCCCCTGGATGAACCACTAAACCAGCTGGCTTATTGACAATAATGAAGTCGAGGGTTTCCGAGACTATCTCAAATTCTATTTCCTGAGGAATTATTGTATTTTCGACTAGTGTTATTTTGGCCGTAGCTAATGTTAAAACATCACCTTCATGAACTTTGGCTCTCGGCTTTGCGCTTATATTATTTAGGTGCGCTCGGCCTAAGACAATTTGGTTTTTCAGCATCTCTCGAGAGTATTGTTCGAAAAGTTTTGCAAGAGCTTGATCGAAACGTTGACCGTCTAGTGATTCGGGTACGATTGAGGTTAAGAGTATATCGGACATTTATGAGTTACCTGAATCTTAAAGCCTATTATTTAGTACGTGTATAGTATGTTATTTTCTTCATGTTATTTATAGTAGGATCGGTTAAAATTTTCTTGCAGCGCGGCTGCCGGCAAATATAAAAGTATTACTGGGATTCATCATTTATATGAAAAATAAATTGCAAGCCTCTCTGTGGCGCAAAATGTTTCTATTTGTCTTCCTGTTGGCGTCGGGGTGTGGATATTTTCAGAGTCAATCAGACAAAGATAAAGAAGAAAGTAAGTGGCCTGAGGACAGGCTTTACAATATGGCCAAGCAAAAGCTTGACTTCGGTTCTTGTGGAGGGGCAATTGAGTATTATGAAAAGCTGCAGGCTCGATACCCTTTTGGTGTTTACACACAGCAGTCGCAAATTGAGCTAGCTTATTGTTATTTCCGAACAGATGATCCTATGATGGCGATTACTACAATCGACCGTTTCATCAAAGTTTACCCGACTCACGCTAATATGTCGTATGCCTTCTATCTTAGGGGGTTAATTAACTTCGGAAGAGGGAAAGGACTTGCTGAGCGTTGGCTTCCTAAAGATGGCTCGCAACGAGATCCTGGAATGGCGTTAGAGTCTTTCAATGATTTTAGTGAAGTTGTTAAGACTTTTCCAGAAAGTGTTTACGTCGAAGACTCTAGATTGCGTATGCGGTACCTGCGAAATCAGCTCGCACAGCATGAGGTTAATGTCTCTAATTATTATATGAGGAGAGGCGCATACGTAGCGTCGGCAAACAGGGCTCGGTACGTGATAGAGAAGTACCAACAAACTCCAGCTGTTCCAGCTGCGCTAGTATTGTTAGTGAAGTCATATAAGATTCTAGAGTTGAATGATCTCGCGGCGGACGCACTGTCAGTTCTGGAGCTTAATTATCCAGATCATCCTCGATTACCAGAGATAAAGGCAGTCACCGTCGAGTAATTTAAAAGCTCTCTGTTTCTTTGTATTTTGAAGTAATTGGGAACCGTCGATCTCTACCAAAGGCTCTGGTAGTGACACGCACGCAAGGAGCGGATTGACGCCTTTTGTATTCATTTTTATCGACCATCGCTGCTATTTTTTTCACAATGGGTAATTCAAAGCCCAGTGAAGAGATTTCCGTTGGTGTCTTGTCGCACTCTATATACAGCTCTAGAATTTGGTCGAGTAGGTCATAGGACGGAAGTGAGTCCGAATCCTTTTGGTCTGGAGCAAGCTCAGCACTAGGAGGTCGCTCAATGACCCTCGATGGAATAGCGTATGACTGTGTGTTTCTCCATTTAGCTAGTTCGAATACTAATGTTTTAGGTATGTCTTTGAGCGGAGCAAAGCCACCTACCATGTCTCCATAGAGCGTTGAGTAACCCACAGCCACTTCACTTTTATTACCAGTGGTTAGAACCATTCTTCCCGTAGCATTCGACTCGGCCATTAGAATTACTCCGCGGACTCTCGCTTGAATATTCTCTCCAGTCACTCCTTTTGTTTTATTCGATTCATTGACGTTAAGACATTTCTCGAAAGAATCAACCATTTCATGTATCGGGGTTGTTTCAAAGCTACAATTTAATAATTCTGCCTGTTGGCGGGCATCATCAATACTCATTTGTGCAGTAAATTTTGATGGCATAGAAATCGCAGCGACTCGCTCTGCGCCGAGGGCATCAACCGCAACTGAAAGTGTGAGCGCTGAATCTATTCCTCCGGATAGCCCGATAACACAACCCGGAAAGTTATTTTTATCGACATAATCTTTTACTCCCAAGACTATAGCTTGATAAATTGATTCATGCCGATTAGGCAGTATTTCAAAGGTACCGGAAAGAATAGGCCCCGTATTTCCACGTTTCACTGTTATTAAAGAAAGTGACTCTTTACAGGCCGGCTGCTGAGATACAACGTTTCCGAGTTCGTTGACTGCGAATGAGGCGCCATCAAATACAAGTTCATCTTGCCCGCCAACACAGTTAAGGTAGATTATAGGCAACTTCGCAGCCTTCGCAGCACGGGCCAAAGCTGCAACTCGCTCTGTGGGTTTTCCTATATGGTATGGGGACGCATTAATATTGAAAATAATCTCGGCACCTGCATCTTTGGCTTGCTGTGCAGTGCTAGGGCTCCAGATATCTTCACAGATGCTGAAGCCAACTTTAAATCCCAGAATACTAGCCACACATGGGTTTTCTCCGGAGGAGAAGTATCGTTTTTCATCAAAGACTGAGTAATTCGGAAGTTCTCGTTTCCGGTAATTAGAAACGATAGAACCATCGTGCATTAACGCACAGCTATTATATAGAAGACCGTTTTCTTTTTCGGGGTACCCTATAATTACGAACATGTCTGAAGTGTTTTTTGCTATTTCATCAAGAGCAGTTTTTACTTGTCGATGTAATTCCGGTCTCAGAATCAGATCTTCCGGTGGATAACCGGTAATAGCTAGTTCTGGAAAGATGACTACATTAGCGCCAAATTCTGATTGTGCACGATTGATATCTCGAATAATAATTTGACAATTACCTAGGATATCCCCAACACAAAAATTAGTTTGCGCCACAGCAATTTTTAGGATTTCGCTCATAGATATAGGCCTAGTATTAATTGGCTGAATATTAACCTCTATAGCACTACCGTCGAGAAAGGGCAGCTAACGCAGCGCTGTAGCCATTGCAGAACCCATAGCGGACGGTGATCTGACGATTTTGACTCCCGCTTTTTCCAGTGCAATGAATTTGTCATCTGCGGTACCTTTCCCACCCGAGATTATTGCTCCAGCATGTCCCATTCTCTTTCCCGGGGGAGCTGTAACACCAGCGATATAACCGATCACAGGTTTAGTGACATATTCGCCTATAAATATGGCGGCTTCTTCTTCAGCTGTGCCTCCTATTTCGCCTACCATGATGATACCTTCTGTCTGAGGGTCATCCTGAAAAAGAGCTAAACAGTCAATAAAGCTCATTCCGTGTATAGGATCTCCACCTATGCCTACGCAGGTGCTTTGTCCTAACCCTTCTGCCGTAGTCTGGTGAACTGCTTCATAAGTAAGAGTTCCCGATCTAGACACGATACCAATTCGTCCCGGTTGATGGATTGCCGCAGGCATGATGCCTATCTTGCATTCTCCTGGGGTAATGATACCGGGGCAGTTGGGGCCGATCAATCGAACATCGGGTTGCCTACTAAGGCTATCTTTGACCTTAAGCATGTCCAATACCGGGATGCCTTCTGTGATGCAAGCGATAACTTTTATTCCCGCTGAAGCCGCTTCAATAATAGCATCCGCCGCAAACGGTGGCGGGACAAAGATCAATGAAGCATCCGCTCCAGTAGCTGCCACGCCTTCTGCGACGGTATTAAATATGGGCCTCTCTAAATGCTCGTTTCCTCCGCGGTTTGGTGTAATCCCACCAACAATCTGAGTGCCGTATGCTATTGCTTGCTCTGCATGAAAAGTACCTTGCTTGCCAGTAAAGCCCTGCACTAGAACCTTAGTATCTTTATTTACTAATATCGACATTACTTTTTGCCTCCTACAGCACTTACGGCCTTTTCTGCAGCATCTGCAAGATTTTCTGCGCTAATAATGGCTAAGCCACTTTGAGTTAGCATTTCTTTCCCTTCATTCACTTTAGTCCCCTCTAGTCTGACTATGACTGGGACTTTAACGCCGACATCTTTTACAGCGCTGATAATTCCCTCGGCTATGAGGTCACAACGTACGATTCCACCAAAGATATTCACAAGTATGGCTTCAACATTACTGTCGGACACGATAATTTTAAACGCCTCCGCAACTCTCGCAGCTGTAGTCCCTCCACCGACGTCAAGAAAATTAGCTGGATTTGCACCGCTTAACTTAATAATGTCCATTGTCGCCATTGCAAGTCCCGCACCATTGACCATACACGCGATATTTCCATCGAGAGTTACATAATTGAGTTCAAATTCTGCAGCTTTGCGCTCCTTTTCGTCTTCTTGAGAAGCGTCACGCCAAGCTGCAACTTCTTGTCGGTAGAGAGCGTTGTCGTCGATGGTTATCTTTGCGTCAATAGCGCACAAAGAATCGTCTTCTAATATTGCTAGAGGATTTATTTCAACTAGACTGAGATCTTTTTCATTGAAAAGTAGGTAGAGTCCTTTCAGTATCTTCTGTAGTTCTGCGCGTTGACTCGCTTCTAATCCGAGAGCAAAACCCATTTCTCTGCATTGATGATCTTGTATTCCTAGTCCCGGCTCAATACTGAATGTGACAATTTCCTCAGGGGTGTTTGCGGCCACTTCTTCGATGTCCATTCCACCGGCTAATGATCCCATGAAAGTAATTTGCCTAGAACCCCTGTCTACGACTGCACCCAAGTAGAGCTCTTTAGCAATATCGGCAGCTGCAGCTATTAGAACGCAATTTACTGGTTGTCCGTCGGGGGCTGATTGCTTTGTAATAAGCTGAGAACCTATTAAATTACTAGTTATTTTTTCGACATCCACTAAATCTTTAGTAAACTTAACGCCACCAGCTTTCCCTCTTCCACCAGCGTGCACTTGTGCTTTAACAAGCCATGCATCGCCACCAAGAGCCTTTGCATTTTTAACTGCCTCTTCGGCCGTATGTGCGACTAAGCCATCCTGAACTGGGATTCCGTATTCTGCAAACAACTGTTTTGCTTGATATTCATGTAAGTTCATTTCCGTTAACTCCGTTCCTGATGCAATTGACCTTGCTATAAGGCTCTAATAATACCCTAGAAGTATTTGTTAGGCTTGTTTAGTGTCATACAAAACTTGACTATATGCTAAACTTAAAAGATATAACCTTGTACGGTTCCAAGTATGGCGATTCTAGCTTGTTTTGTCATTGGAATTTTTGGGAGCAAGTGTAAAAATTTATTGTAAGAGGGTTTTCCATGTTGATTAGGATGGTCTTGGCGATCTTGATAGCGACTTTCGTTTGTTGGCTGTTCAGCGTCCTACGCACGCGTCTTATGAAAAAAAGGACATCGATTGCGAATGGTGAGGTAGTTGCGTGTACTTATTGTAGCTTATATGTCCCTTTAGAAGAGAGTATTGTCCTCAGCAAGAGACCTTACTGTTCTGCTAGACATGCAGAGCTTGGCTCTAAAAAATGAGAAAGATGACCGTTATAGAAACACTATGTGTTGTCGCATTGTCGGCTCTTTTAATAAGGATAGTAATACCTTACGTTTAGACATTTAGCAATGTCCTCGATTCCCGCCCCTTAACTGCTTCGCAAAGCAGTTAGTATTTGCTTGAAGATTTTTGGGTTCGCTGCCACGACATTACCTGTTTTCATATGCGTTTCCCCACCTTCAGGGTCACCAATGAGTCCCCCCGATTCTTGCACTAGAAGAGCCCCAGCGGCTATATCCCATTGGTGCAGATCAAATTCCCAGTATCCGTCAAGTCTGCCACAAGCGACATAAGCGAGATCTAAGGCGGCAGAACCGGTACGCCTAATATCGGCGCTTTTATTTAGCAGCGTCGTGAAGCCGAGAAGATAGCTTGGCAGTTTATTTTTGTTCCTTACCGGAAACCCTGTTCCTATGATTGAAGCATCTAGTTCTGTCCTCGGACTCACTCGGATTCTTTGTCCATTAAGTTGCGCTCCTGTACCCCTAGAAGCCGTAAACATTTCATCTCGGGTAGGATCGTAAATAACAGCTTGTTCTAGCCTGCCTTTGACTTGCAGTGCGATAGAAATCGCATAGCTTGGGAAGCCATGGATGAAGTTGAGTGTTCCGTCAATTGGGTCAATGATCCATTTGAAATCGGAGGCACCGGAAGATCCGGATTCTTCTGCTACAATAGAGTGAGAAGGGTACGCTTCATTGAGGACTTCAATGATGGCTGCTTCTGCCTCGACGTCTGTTTGTGTCACGTAGTCGTTGAGCCCTTTTAATTCGATTTTTAGGTCGTAAAGGCGATTTTGTGCCCTAGAAATAATCGTACCGGCTCTCCGAGCTGCGCGGATAGCGATGTTAAGCATTGGCTGCATAAGATGATGTCACGTTTTAAAAGAAGTTAGTTTAACCTATTAATGGAAACTGTTATTGAATTACTTTAGCGAAGAATTAGATATTGAAGCTGGTTTGAAGTTGTCTAGATTGCGCATAGTGTTAGTTGGGACTAGTCATCCAGGCAATATTGGTGCGGCGGCTAGAGCTATGAAAGTCATGGGCCTTGATCAACTGCATTTAGTGAGTCCAGTCAGATTCCCTGCGATGGAGGCGACGGCGCGAGCAGTTGGCGCAAGCGATTTGCTAGAGGGCGCAGAGATCCATTCAGAGCTGGAGCAATCGATAGAAGGTTGTTCATTGGTTTACGGGACTACAGCTCGTAATAGGCAAATAAATTGGCCGATACTGTCGCCTCGCGACGCTGCTTTAGAAATTGCGCGGACTGAGACATCAGTGGCCATTGTCTTTGGTCGTGAGCAAGCAGGTTTGAGTAATTCCGAACTTGACCTCTGCCAGCGTTCTATATGTATTCCGACTCAAAGTCAGTTTAAGTCTTTGAATTTGAGCCAAGCAGTTCAGATCATGGCATATGAGCTACGTATGGCTCATTTGTCGACTGAGTCCCAGAACCAAAGCCCTATAGGTCAAAAAAAGGATCCCCTAGCTACTGCTTCGGAAACTCAACTCTTGAGGACCCATCTTTTAGCGGTAATGACATCAGTTGGCTACTATGACCCTAGTTATCCTAAGTTATTGGAGCGTAGGATAGGCCGCTACTTGAACTCGACTAATTTACGTCATAGCGAGGTTCAAATTGTTCGAGGGTTCTTGGCGGCGATAGAGCAACGGCTAGGTTCTTCTGTTCTTAGAAAAAATCTGCGGTAAATTAATTATCTACAAATAATTCGTTTTTATACACGACAAGTGGATCTCCTTCAGTGACTTCACCAATTCTATAGGTTTTCTCCCCCGCAGCTTTGAGATAAACTTCTGCCTCGGCAATGGTGTCCTCAGGGATTATTAAAACCATTCCTACCCCACAGTTAAAAGTGCTGAGCATTTCGCTAGAGGAGACTTGACCTTTCTCTTTTAGCCAACTGAATATAGTGGGCGCAGGCCAGCTACTTAGGTCGATTCGGGCACTAAGGCCTTTTGGTAAAACACGAGGTATATTTTTCGTGAGCCCGCCGCCGGTGATGTGAGCTATAGCATTTACTTTGTGTTGCTTTATTAGACTGATAATCGTTTTGACATATATTCGAGTAGGCTCAAGTAGGATTTCTCCTAGCGATTTTTTTTCTAGAACATAGTCATAATTGACGCCACTTTTCTCTATAATCTTTCTTACAAGAGAATATCCGTTTGAATGGACTCCAGATGAAGCCAAACCTAAGATAATATCTCCACTTTTGACATCAGAACCGTCGATTAAATCTTCTCGTTCAACTGCTCCTACACAGAAGCCAGCAAGGTCGTAATGGTCTTGAGAATACATTTGTGGCATTTCTGCGGTCTCTCCACCTAAAAGAGCCGCATCTGACTGAAGACAGCCCTCTACAATGCCTTTAAGCGCAGACTCTGCAACTTCGAGACTCAATGTTCCGGTCGCGAAATAATCCAGGAAAAATAGAGGTTGAGCTCCTTGTACCACTAGGTCATTTACGCACATAGCGACAAGGTCTATTCCTATTGTGTGATGGCGGTTTAAATCAATCGCAAGAAGTAATTTAGTCCCAACTCCATCAGTGGCGGCCACTATTAAAGGATCGTGAAACCCTGTGGCTTTCAGATCAAAAAGTCCGCCGAATCCGCCTAACCCACCCATAACGCCGGTTCTCGCCGTCGCATCTGCAAGCGGCGCTATGTTCGCTACAAATTCTTCGCCGCGCTCGATATTAACTCCCGCGTCGCTGTATGAAAGTCTTTTTGTCGTGGTTTTTGTCATATACTTTTGGTGTTGCATTTGTGTTGATGTCTACTCAGTTGAAACGCATCAGTAGGATTTGTTACACGATGCCATTCTGAAGGCGGGTCTACACTCGCAACGAGTTTAAGTGAAAGAAGTTGAGAGTAACATATTTTAAAATGTCTGGTTAGAGAGTTCTGCTGCGTTCTGACTAATATTGGTCCAATACTTGGGGAAGGAATTGCTGTTATGTATAATCGGGGAACCTTCACTTAATAGCTATTGACGGCACAGGATGATCCGCTCGACTAATAGAGTGTATCCTACCAGTTGAATAAAAATTGCGGTTTTTTTAAAAGGAATTAGATGATGTCTGAATCAATTAGAGGACCATCTTATACTATGCTCATTGGACTTTTTTTAGCCGCCGCGGTACTCATTGTTTATCTACTGGCGCCAGTTTTATCGCCTTTTTTCTTAAGCGGTATAGTCGCTTATCTCGGTCAACCAATAGTACATTTTTTAGAATGCAGAAAATTGTCTCGGGGTTTCGGTGTATTGACTTTTTTTCTCATCCTCATACTGTTCTTTTTCGTTGTGGTGGTAATTATCTTACCTATCTTGCAAGCTGAATTGGCAGCCTTAATAGTTGTGATCCCTGAAACCATAGAGAAGCTTCGTGATAGCTTTTCTGTGCCGGCAAAAACCTTGTTTGGGGCTAATGCAGCAACCTTGCAGTCAGATCAGTTGAAGAATATGTTGTTCACCAATTGGAGAGAGTTGGGATCGCTTGCTACTCAAGTGTTCTCAAAGATTGGTCAGTCAGGCCAGTATGTCCTTGGGGGTGTTGCATATTTAGTTCTGGTCCCTGTGATAACTTTTTATTTAATGCGAGACTGGAACAAGGTATTGCGTAGCGTAGTGAATATCTGTCCGCAACGATTTATTGAAGAACTAAAAACGGTCGCTTGTGAGGTGGACGCTGTTCTGTCCGAGTTTTTGAGAGGACAGCTCCTAATAATGCTCGTTTTGGGTCTGTTTTATGGGATTGGGCTTCAGATACTGGGAGTTAAGTATGCTTTCCTTATTGGCTGTATCGCCGGCTTAGTTAGTTTTGTCCCATACTTTGGTGTGATAGTTGGATTATTGTTGGCGGTTGTCGTTGGGTTTGGACAATTTGATCATTATTCAGAAATGCTGAAGATTTTTGGAGTTTTCGGTTTGGGTCAATTACTTGAGAGCATGGTTTTGAGTCCTCTTCTAGTGGGAGACCGAATAGGCTTGCATCCGGTATGGGTTATTTTTGCGGTCATGACAGGAGGGCATCTCTTTGGGTTTTCCGGCGTTTTACTAGCACTTCCAGTGGCCGCGATTACTGTCGTCTTATTGAGGCATCTTAGGCTCCGTCAGTTACAGCCCTGATATGAATGACGACTATTCAGGAAAGCCTTTGATTTCGCAGCTCACGCTCGATCTATATCGTGCCCCCCACCATGAATTTCAGCGTTATATGCCGGGTGTGAATTTGGAAATACTGTCCGCCTTGAAGGCGTGGCGTTCAGTTAGTAGTTATTCTTCTGTTTATCTCTGGGGTGGGCGAGGGACGGGTAAATCACATTTGCTTGAAGCCGCGGTCAGGGAAGCTAACCGTCTAGATCAGCGCGCCATATACCTGCCGGTTAAAACGATACTCCCTAACTTAGAAATGATTCTTTGCGACCTTACGGAAGTTTCTCTTGTCGCTATTGATGACGTAGATCTATGCTGCGGGATTCATACAAATGAGGAAAAACTCTTTCATTTATACAACGAGCTAAAAGAGCGCGGTGGACGGCTGTTACTTTCTTCAACGTCGCGACCAGATGTGGTCGGATTTGACCTGCAAGATTTAAGCTCCCGTTTTAGGGAGGGGCTTGTCTATCAATTGCGTGAATTGCCAGATAGCGATAAAACAGAGTTACTCGTAAAAGAGGCTAATATTCGTGGCCTTGATCTTCCCCAAAGCACAGTAAATTTCATCATGAGAAATTATAAAAGGGATATGGTATTTTTGACGGAAGTTTTGGTACTACTTGACGCGGCATCTCTTGAGCATAGTCGCTCGCTTACCATTCCATTTGTTAGAGAGTTCTTAAAGGGGCGTGAACTTGAGATTTAATTAAGATCGTTAGAGAATTTTTCTCTAAGTGATGCTCGGCTGTTAGAGCTTTTCCGGCACTCCATCAATAATATGACAGAGTTTTGTAGTGGGACATTAACTTTCTAACAACGTCATGATATTTTCTATCGGTCTACCAATGGCTGCTCTACAACCATTTATAATAATTGGACGTTCTATTAATTCTCTGTTTTCCAGCATGGCGTTGATAATTTGAATTTCACTCGACCCTGTATGTAGCCCTAAACTTGCCCATGACTTTTCTTTTCTCCTGACCAATTCTATGGCCTTCATGTTGAGTACCTTCAAGAGAAATTTGATGTCTTCTTCTCCCAAAGGGCTTTGTAAATAATCGATTACATTGAGCTTGTAAGATTTGCACCGTAATAGTTCTAAAGCTTCACGAGATTTTGAGCAATTCGGATTGTGATAGATCGTTATCTCCATAGTTGATTACCGGAGTTTGTTTAAAAAGCTCGAGATCTCACTCCACTTAACCTCAAGAGTCTCTTCAGACGTGCGGCCTTTATACTCGATCACATCTTTAGCTAGACCTCGTTCTGTGAGGACTAGGCGATGAGGCACCCCTATTAGTTCAAGATCTGTAAACATTACACCGGGCCGTTCTGGTTTATCGCAGAAAAGAACTTCATACCCCTCTTTCGACAATGTTTCATAGAGTACAGTTGCTTTTTGGAGGACAGAAGGTGACTTATGCATGTTAATAGGGACGATTGCGCAATAAAAAGGCGCCATCTGTTTGGGCCAAATAATACCCTTAGAATCGTTATTTTGCTCTATAGCCGCAGATACGATTCTAGAAACTCCAAGACCGTAGCAGCCCATAGTCATTGTCACAGCTTTTCCATTCTCGTTGAGTACGCTAGCTTTCATGGCTGAGCTGTATTTTGTTCCAAGTTGGAAAATATGCCCTACTTCAATACCTTTTTTGATGTCTAGGGTTCCTAAGCCATCGGGTGCAAGGTCGCCCGTGGCAACTTCCCGCAAATCAAAGACTTTAGGGCTGGGAAGATCACGTGTCCAATTTACTCCAGTAAGGTGATATCCATGTTTATTTGCCCCGCATATGAAATCCGAAGCCAGTGCTGCATCTTGGTCGACTAAAATATCAACAGGGAGACCAACCGGACCTATTGAACCAGGAGGGCAACCAATCGTGGCTAAAATTTCATCGGGTTCAGCGAAGCGAAGAGGGGTTGCTACTTCGTCTAATTTCTGAGCTTTTACCACATTTAGATCGTGATCGCCTCTTAATACTATCGCTATCAAGTTTCCCTTAGAGCCCTCTAAAACAAGAGTTTTAAGACATTTGGATAAGGGTGTATTGAGAAAGTCACAGACCTCTCTTACTGTCTGTTGCTGCGGGGTTTCAACAGTTTTCATCACCTCTGTTCCCGATAACGGTTCTGATGTATCCATAGTGACTGGAGTCATTTCTATATTTGACGCGTAATTACCTAGAGAGCTGAAGGCAATTCTGTCTTCTCCAGAATCTGCTAAAACATGAAATTCATGGGATTTCGATCCCCCGATGTTACCCGTGTCTGCTATAACGGCCCGATACTCTAGGCCTAGACGGTCGAAAATTTTGCAATAGGTAGCATGCATTTTTTGATATGTCTCTTCGAGAGAGTCTGCATCTATGTGGAAAGAGTAGGCATCTTTCATCAAAAATTCGCGGGCGCGCATAATGCCAAAGCGAGGTCTGATCTCATCTCTAAACTTCATTTGTATCTGATAGAGGTTGCAGGGTAGTTGCTTGTAGCTTGTTATTTCGCCTCTCACTAAATCAGTAATAATCTCCTCATGAGTAGGTCCTAAACAGAAGTCTCTGTCATGTCTATCGGTAAAGCGAAGAAGCTCTGGGCCGTAAGCCTCCCATCTTGTCGATTCCTTCCAAAGTTCGGCCGGCTGCACACTTGACATCAATACCTCTTGAGCCCCTGCAAGATCCATCTCTTCTCGTATGATCGCTTCAACTTTGCGAAGTACCCTGAGGCCTAGTGGAAGCCAAGTATATATTCCTGCGGCTAGTTGTCGCACTAAACCAGCTCTCAACATCAGGCGATGGCTAGATATTTCAGCTTCAGAGGGGGCTTCTCGTAAAGTAGGTATAAAAAAATTCGAAGTTTTCATGGTCGCAGTAACTTTATTTTTGGTGAACTACAAATGTGCGAGATAAAAAGCATCCCTGCACGAAAATAAATACGCATTTAGTATACTGGCATTTTGCTATCAAATATTTAGATCCTTCTGTGAGTGGTAACAGAGCGTGCAAACTCTATATAAATTAGGTAATTAAGTTAATTTAAGTCTTTGTTGATGTGATAAAATTGTTCGTCTTTTAGTGAGAATACCAAAATAAGATACCGGTTTCAGGCATGGACTTGTTTTGGAATACTGCTGCCTCCCGAGCAGAATTTGAGAATCAAACTTTCAATTACGTGAGATTTTTCCGAAAGTGGATTAATAAAGCGCTGGTATGGCGCAGTGGCGACTTGACTAAACTCAGGAATATCATTAGCCTAGCGTTCAATTACACTGAACTGTTTAATACTCCTTAAAAATGTTGCTATTACTGTATTTAAGTCTCTAAATAGGAAGTAATCCTTCCCTTTTTAGTCTAATATTTTCGCTACTTCGTATATGGGTTTCATTGGACTGTAAAAAAGGCAAAACTATTGGATAAGCAACTGCGTGGAGCAGAAATATTTGTAAAAGCCCTTTCTGATGAGGGCGTAGAGTTCCTGTTTGGCTATCCTGGAGGTGCTGTATTGCACATCTATGATGAAATTTTCAAGCAGGACAAAGTCAAACATATATTAGTACGGCATGAACAAGGCGCGACACACGCAGCGGATGGATATGCGCGTGCCTGTGGAAGACCTGGAGTTGTGCTTGTGACATCCGGTCCTGGTGCGACAAATGCTGTTACAGGGATTGCTACGGCATATATGGACTCAATTCCTATGGTTGTTTTCACCGGTCAAGTGTCAACTGCATTGATTGGTAATGATGCTTTCCAAGAGGTAGATTGCGTTGGGATAACTAGGCCATGCGTTAAGCACAACTTTCTGGTACAGCGAGTCGAAGACTTAGCAGAGACTATAAAAAAAGCTTTTTATGTTGCCAGTACTGGGCGACCTGGCCCAGTCGTAGTTGATTTACCTAAAGATGTTACAGCTGCAGTTACATCTTATAGTTACCCTAAAACGGTTACTATGAGATCCTACAAACCTCCAGTTGACGGTGATCCTGAGCAAATACATCGAGCCTGTGATTTGTTATTGTCGGCTAAAAAACCCATGATTTATTCTGGCGGTGGGGCTGTGATCGGTAACGCGTCTGAGGAGCTCACTAAGTTTGCCCGATTACTAGGCTACCCTGTAACGCAGACCTTGATGGGGCTGGGTGCGTATCCCGGAAGTGACCCTCAGTTTGTTGGAATGCTTGGTATGCATGGGACATATGAGGCCAATATGGCAATGCATCACTGCGATGTTTTGATATCCATTGGGGCTCGTTTTGATGACAGAGTAACTGGAGATCTAGAGAAATTTTGTCCAGAAGCGAAAATTATTCATATCGATATAGATCCTGCTTCAATATCTAAAAATGTCTACGTTGATGTGCCTATTGTAGGGGGTGTGCGCAGCGTCCTTAGAGAGTTGAATCAAGCTATAGAATCAAGTGGTCGAGCTCCTGTCGATCGTGCCACGAATCTCTGGTGGGCTCAGATTAAAGAATGGGCAAGTCTAAAATGTTTAGATTACGACAAAACCAGTAAGCTAATTAAGCCACAATCGGTGATCGAGGCCTTACACAAAGTCACGGATGGGGATGCTTATATTACCTCTGATGTAGGGCAGCACCAGATGTGGGCTGCTCAATACTACACCTTCGACAAACCGCGCAGGTGGATAAATTCAGGCGGATTAGGGACTATGGGTTTTGGTTTGCCAGCCGCTATTGGCGTACAATTGGCTTTTCCTGACAGCGTTGTAGCCTGTGTTACTGGTGAGGCGAGCTTCCAAATGTGTATCCAAGAGCTATCCACATGTCTTCAGTATAATTTACCTATCAAGGTGGTAAGTCTCAACAACAGATATATGGGGATGGTGCGGCAGTGGCAGGAATTTTTCTATGAATCAAGATATTCCAATTCTTATATGGATGCACTGCCAGATTTTGTGAAGCTGGCTGAAAGCTATGGGCATATAGGAATGCGAATTGATCAGCCTGGAGACGTAGTTGGTGCATTAGAAGAGGCTTTTGGCTTGCGAGATAGACTTGTGGTAATGGATTTTATTACAGATCAGACTGAAAATGTCTATCCCATGATTGCTGCAGGCAAAGGGCAACATGAGATGCATTTGGCAACAGATGATCGTGAGCTAGCATGACAGAACGACACACGCTTGCCCTGTTGCTAGAGAACACTGCGGGATCCTTATCGAGAGTTGCAGGTCTTTTCTCTGCTCGCGCGTACAATATAGAGTCGCTTTCAGTCGCGCCAACTGAAGATCCCACTATTTCGAGAATGACTGTTGTGACTAGCGGTTCTCCTCAGATTATTGACCAAATCGTCAAGCAGCTAAACAAGCTTATTGACGTTATTGTTCTTGTCGACCTGAGTGATGGTTTGCGAGTTGAGCGTGAACTTCTTTTGGTGAAGATGCGGCACGATAATGATTTAGAAAAAGACAAAATTCTGAAGGCAGTGGGTAAGTTAGAAGGTGCCCTCTTAGATACTACCGAAGGGGTTTCTACTGCAGAGATTACCGGTTCCTCAGCACAGCTAGATGAGTTTGTCCGATTAGTTGATTCAAGTATCCTTGAATTAGCTCGTTCCGGGACTTTAGGTCTCCAATTAGGGCCTAAATCGCTAAATTCAAAATAATTTAATACAATATATAAATTGACCAAATAGATAATGGGAAAAGCAAAATGGCACTAAGTATCTACTATGACAAGGACGCAGATCTTTCTCTTATTCAAGCAAAGAAGGTTGCTATAATTGGCTATGGTTCCCAGGGACACGCTCATGCTAACAATCTCAAAGATTCAGGAGTGTCTGTCACGGTCGGGTTGAGAAAGGGTTCTTCGTCTTGGGACAAAGCGACTGAGTCAGGTTTATCAGTTTCGTCTATCGCCCAAGCCACGAAAAATGCTGATGTGGTAATGATTTTAGCTCCAGATGAAACACAGTCAGATTTGTATGCGACTGATATTGAGCCGAACATAAAGCTTGGCGCTACTTTAGCATTTGCTCATGGGTTCAATATTCACTTTGGGCAAATAGCTCCACGCGTTGATTTAGATGTCATTATGATAGCTCCAAAAGGACCGGGTCATCTCGTCCGTTCAACCTATGTTGAAGGAGGGGGAGTTCCGAGTTTGATCGCTATACATCAGGATGCCTCAGGTGGTGCAAAAAATATTGCGCTTTCGTATGCATCGGCTAATGGTGGTGCGCGTGCAGGTGTAATAGAAACCAGTTTCCAAGAAGAAACTGAAACGGATTTATTTGGAGAGCAGGCCGTTTTGTGTGGGGGCGTGACGGCACTAATTCAAGCTGGCTTTGAGACTCTCGTGGAAGCGGGGTACGCACCTGAAATGGCTTATTTTGAGTGTCTGCATGAGGTTAAATTGATCGTGGATTTGATTTATGAAGGTGGTATTGCCAATATGCGCTACTCGATCTCAAATACCGCCGAGTATGGAGACTTCACGCGTGGCCCTAGAATAGTCAACGACACAACCAAGGTGGAGATGAAAAAAATTCTTTCTGAGATTCAAAATGGTGAATTTGCAAGAGAATGGATTGGAGAAAATAAGACAGGGGTATCCGTTCTAAAAGCGAAGAGACGGATATCACAAGAGCACCAAATAGAGGAAGTTGGCTCTAAACTTCGAAGCATGATGCCCTGGATTGGAAACAACAAGCTTGTCGATAAAGACAAGAACTAGAGTCTTCAATGACGTCTAATTCGTGGGTTACTTGGGTAGGACTGGTATCGCATTAAGGCAAATCGTTGTATTGTGATAGCCAATTGAGGTCTTTTTTTGGCGAGGCGTGTTCTGAACTTCGTTGATGATTTTCAGTTAAGATTGTAGCTAAGGGTATGGTGAAAACGCCGATGCGATTACTTGGTAGAAAGCCAGACACAGTAAGGACGACCGAAGTCGCGAAGAAGCGCACAGGAATTTACCTGCTCCCGAATTTATTTACTACCGGAGCTTTGTTTGCTGGGTATTATAGTATAGTCGCCGCTATCAACGACCGTTTTGAAGCAGCGGCGATTGCCGTCTTCATCGCCATGGTGCTAGACGGGATAGACGGGCGTATAGCACGCTTAACTAATACACAAAGCGACTTTGGGGCTCAATACGACAGCTTGGCAGATGTTGTGTCTTTTGGTTTGGCGCCAAGCATCATCATTTATGAGTGGTCTTTGTTTCAGTTAGGGAAATTCGGATGGCTAGCAGCCTTTGTTTATACCGCTGCCGCTGCCTTGAGGTTAGCCCGATTTAATTCACAAAGCTCCGACACTGATAGTACTTTTTTTCAAGGGTTGCCTAGCCCTGCTGCTGCTGCCGTAGTGGCTGCTACGGTATGGGTTGGTCAGAGTTTCAGTTTTCTCAGCCTCCATGGGTTTGCGTTTCTAGTCATGATGATTACCTTATGCGTTGCCTTGCTTATGGTAAGTAACCTGATGTACTACAGCTTTAAAGATTTTGACTTGCGTGGAAAAGTTCCATTCGTGGCAGTACTAGCCGTTGTTATGGTGTTTGTTTTGGTTTCACTAGAGCCAGCCAGTGTCCTTCTAATTCTTTTTGGTGGTTATGCATTATCTCCGTTAGGGGTTAGATTGAAGAGAATATGGTTTAAAGGAGACCAGAGCTCGACTGCGCGGCATCTTGATGGAGACTGATGTGGAGTTCTCATGAGGATATGGCCATCTGGACAGATTATGAAAACGCCGAGCTTTGAGAGTATCTGGAGGAAACGATGAGCTCTTCAAGCTCCGGAATCGCTCATTTATCAGAAATGGGGATTGATGTTTGGAGCCCGCGAATTATCGAAGTTCCTAAGTTTCAACACCATTTCTTTTCAGATCATAGTAACAAGCGGACCTGTTGTGTTGTGCTTAAAGTTGGAAATGAAGCTGCAGGAGTTAGTGTTGCGCTTCTTTTGGACAATATGATGCTGGCAGTTGGTTTATCTAGATGCTCTCTCAAAGACGATTTACTAGCACGTGAAAACCCAAAAGATATAATTGAGGAGGAGGCTTCGCTTGAAGATATATTGAAATATCATACTCCAGATTTTCTATTATTATCAGGCTTTAAAATACACCACCTAATAACCAATGCTAATGAGAAAAAAAAATCTCCAAGTGTTCTGAATTCAGGTGATTATGATCTTAGCTTTTATTCTATAGAGTCGTTGCTTGAGCTACTTGAAAATCCAGTTCGAAAACGAGAAGTTTGGCAAACGTTGAGTAAGTTGCAAAATAGGTTCGAGAAAGTCGAGACTAAATGATTAGCCCTTTGCCGCTAGAAATGCTTATTCAGCGTTCTATGCGAATAGAAGATGTGCTTGAAGTAATTGATATAGAAGTGCGTTCTTACGATTTCCCTTGGTCGGAAAAAATTTTCTTGGACTGTATGAAAGCCGGCTATTTATGTAACGTCGCTCATGTTGGAGGGGTTTTGGCAGCGTATGGGATAATATCTTTCGGGGCAGGAGAAGCACATATTTTAAATGTATGTGTTGATGCGAGCTATCGAAGGAAGGGTTTTGGTAAGCTGTTGATTACCAAGTTACTGGAAATAGTTAAAACTCATAATGTAAGCAGTGTGTATTTGGAAGTTCGTCCGTCTAATCTCGCAGCTATTGATCTGTATTCTCAGATAGGTTTTTCCAAAGTCGGTGAGAGACTCAAGTATTACCCTGCCCTTAATGGGCGCGAGGATGCTCACGTTTTAAATCTGACTATGTAATTTAATGTGGACTTGTGTGCAGAGGCTTAAACCTTTACCTTTATCATCAACTGTAAATACTGTTTTTTCTAGGAGTTCCGGATGAAATTTCCTGATATGCGTGCCTCAAAATTAATTCAAAACATTTTCTATATAACACTTTTGTTTGCCGGAGCTAATACTGCTTTTGCAAACTCGGTAGCTTTAGAGCTCGGGACGATAGAAGGTGACGAGAATGCTGATCGGTTTGGTGGGGCATTTCGTGTGGAGTCGGATAAAAAATGGTTTGCGGCTGGAGATTGGTATTTGGGTACCTATTTCGAATTTGGGCTTACTTATTGGGACGGCGATAAGGGCACTGAAGGCAAGGACAGTCTCGTAGATTTTTCGGTAACGCCTATTTTCCGCTACCAGCGGAAGCTTGGAGAGAGTGTCGCCCCTTTCGTAGAGTTCGGGACAGGCGCGCATGTTCATACTGAGACAGGAATTGGCAATAAAGATATAGATATTCCGTTTTCTTTCGGGACTCATGTTGGTGCGGGTGCTCGTTTCGGTGCGAAAGGAGCATATGAAGTTGCTTATCGGTTTCAGCACTTATCAAATGCCGGTTTAGGCGATGAAAACCCCGGACTTAATTTTCATGTCATTCAATTAGGCTACCATTTTTGAGCCCGCTCTCGTGTTCCTGCTTACTGCGTGTTGGTAAAATGTAAGCTATTGAACGGTAGACCTTAGAGAGCTGTGTTGGTAATCACCAATCTTGTCAGATTTCCGATTTTAAAGGTTATAAGCGGTAGTAGCATGTGATCAATACCAGAAGTGTCTAGTGCAAATATCACATGTGTTATTTTTGATTGAAGGAGGTAAGTACGTTTTCAGGAACGTATTTTGAAAAAAACGTAATGAATGTATTTGCTTTTCAGATAAAAACCGTTCCAGATCTCGATGCAGGGCGTAAATTTTGGAATCTAGGCGATTTAGGAGATAAAGAAGCTGGTGCCGTCATGCATAGTAAAAGACGGCAGGAGACTAACAGTATAAGTAACTCCTTGCGTCAGCACTTTCAAAAAGTAGTGTCTATTTCGGCGATTTATAGAGTGGATGAAAGCATTAAAATCTGGTCGTTGGGAGAAGGAAATCTCCCTGAAATTGATTCTGCTGAAGGCAGATTGCTTCGGGAATTTTATGGATATATAGAGGCCCATGGTCCGGCGCTGATTTCATGGAACGGTGCGGTATTTGACTTGCCCGTTTTGCATTATAGGGCTCTTATTAATAAAGTTTCTGCGCCAAATTATTGGAATAGTGAGAGTAGATACGTAAATATGGAGGAAAATTGCTGTCAAGAAGATACAACTGCCATGCATACAGATCTTATGAATCAGCTAGGTGGCTCTAAAGACGCGCCGTATTCTCCTCTTTCAGAAGTTGCTAGTTTGCTAGGTTTCCCTAACACACTAGATATGAATAGTAGAAAGATGTTCGAAGTATATCTAACTGGCGGCACAGAAATCATTCGAAAAAAGAATGAAGTGGACGTACTTAAACTCTGGTTCGTTTACCTTAATTACCAATCTATGGCTGGCCAGATTGACATTAATATTGAGATGGAACGAACTAGGGACTGTCTCGCCTCCAGTAATCAGCCTCATGCGTCTGAACTGTTGGCTCTATGGTCAGCTATGGCGTTATTTTGATTGTCTGTTGTGGGCCCCTTTATTCCCTATGAAAAACAATGAGCGCGATACGCTAACTATCCAAAACTTTGCTCACGATGGGCGTGGCGTGGCTCGGTTAAAAGGAAAAACCGTATTTGTGTCTAATGCGCTGCCCGGAGAAATGGTAGAGGCGGAGATTGTTTGCACGCATCGTAGCTTTGATGAAGCAAAAGCTATTAGTGTATTAAGTAGGGAAAGTCATCTTCGCGTTACTCCAAAGTGTGAATATTTTGGGACATGCGGTGGTTGCGATTTACAGCATATTCAAGACTCTTATCAATTAAAATATAAGCGAGATGTATTGGCCGAAATATTGGCTCGTCAATCAGATTTAACTGCAGAATATGAGCTGGAGGCGGTCACTAGTCTCCCATGGCGATATCGCCGGAATGCTAGAATTGCAGTTTCCACCTCTCTTGAACACGGACTGACGTTGGGCTTTCGTGAGAAGGGCAGTAGAACTGTTGTCCATTGCTTAAAATGCGACATCCTTGAACCTTCATTATCAGATCTATTGCCTCATTTAACTGATCTTATTCAAGGGTTAGACTTTAAAAACAGTGTATCTGAAGTAGAGTTGCTTTCGACAGAAGACAATGTGACTGTAACCCTATTTATTGAACCCAAATTCAATGCTTCAGATCGAATAAAGTTAAGTGATTTTTCCAATGCACATAAAGTTAGTGTCTGTCGTAAATCTGGCAAGACGATTGAGTCTTTAGGAAGCTCAAACGTGGTTCATGGCTACTATATTAATAAACTATATTTTGAGATGTATCCTGGTGGTTTCTTGCAAACGAACCATGAAATAAACACAGCGTTAGTGGCTCATGTTTTAGAGGTCTTGGCGCCATCAAAAAACGAAACTATTGCTGACTTATTTTGTGGTATGGGTAATTTCAGTTTACCTCTAGCGCAGTTGGCTGGTTCAGTCGTAGGCGTTGAGTCCGACAGAGATCTACTTGCACAAGGGCGTGCAAATGCTGATTTAAATGCGATTCTGAATTGCGAATTTTTGCGAGGGGACCTTTTTAAATGTAGCGAATTCTTATTGGCGCGCGTTGCAGATTGCGAAAAAATTCTACTAGATCCTCCGCGCCTAGGTGCATTGGATTTCGTGACTAATTGTGATTTTGAAAAAATTAATCATATCGTCTATGTTTCTTGCAGCCCCTCTACATTTGCTAGGGATGCTAAAGTATTGTGCGGTAGACATAAATATACACTTATCAGCACACGTGTTTTTGATATGTTTCCTCAGACAGCTCATGTTGAACTCGTTGGTGTGTTTAAAAAAGGGATATAAGTCCTATGTATTTATACCTTAGATTTATATTAGCTTTATTAATAGTTCAATGCCTTCAAGTCCATGCAGAAACTGAGCGAAATAGAATTCGCTTTGGTATCCCTACAGCGCCGAGTTCTCTTGACCCTAGATTCTCGGTTGATGCAGTGTCAGCGAGGCTGCAGAATTTGGTACATCGCTCTTTAGTTCGGTTCGAAGAGAGTCAGATGGTGGTTCCTGATTTAGCAGAGTGGGATAAATTAGCGCCACTACATTATCGTTTTACAATAAATGAGGGCGCATACTTTAACAATGGGAATAAGGTAGTGGCATCTGATGTTCACGCTACTTACAAATCTATTCTAGATCCTAAAATTCTGTCTCCCCACATAGGGAGTTTGAAAAACATTAGAGAGATAATCGAACTTGATGATCGAACAGTGGATTTTATTTTAAATGAAGCTGATCATTTTTTTCCTGATTCTTTGTCGATCGGTATTTTGCCAGCTGCATACGTTCAAAATCCTCCCCCAAAAAATATTTTTGCAGCAAGTGCCGGTCCATTCGAGGTTTTAAGTTGGACGACAAATGAGCCATTAGTATTGCGTCGAAGAAAAGACGGTTATATATTTGAGTTCATCGCAATTAAAGATAGCAACGCTAGATCTTTACGATTGATCTCCGGTGAGATAGATATTATGCAAGGAGATGTTCCTCCCCATATTTATGCATCGCTTTTACAGCGCTCGGATTTGTATGGAAAAAGAGTTGCGGGTAATACTTTCTCTTATTTAGGGTTTAATTTAAGAGATGGAATCACTTCTGACCCAAGATTTCGTCAAGCCTTAGCGCACGCAATTAATCGAGATGCGATTTTAAAATTTCTTTTTCAAGGATCTGCAAGAAAAGCATGGGCACTATTTCCCCCTAGTCATTGGGCGGGAGCAGAAAATTTGACGGGGTTTTCGTATAACCCTACGTTATCACGAGAAATTATTGCAGAAATAAACCCTACAGCAACACCAATTATTTTGAATTATAAAACATCCACGAACAAATTTAGGCAGCGTGTCGCAAACGTAATACAAAGCCAACTAGCATCTGTTGGAGTGGATATGAAAATTGAAATTTTAGACTTCGGTACGCTGATGGGAGAGATTTCTCGAGGCGACTTCCAATCTTATTCGCTATCATGGGTGGGGCTGCGAACGTCTGATATGTATCGCCAGATTTTTCACAGTAAATCCGTGCCTCCTTTGGGGAAAAATAGAGGCCATTACAAGAGTATCCGAGCAGATGAGCTAATAGAAATGGCTGAGAAAGAAAGTGACTTACATTTGCGACGCAATCTCTATAAGAAGCTTCAATTTCTTTTGCTGGAAGAGTTGCCTTATGTCCCTTTATGGTTTGAAGATCACTTAGTAGTGATGCGAAAAGATATACAATCCTATACTACAAACATTGATGGGGGCTACGCTGCATTAATTGATACGCAGAGATCTCGAAAATGAAACCAGATACAACCTTTATCTCTATCTCTGTCGGCAAGCAGACTCTCACCGTTGTCGATGTTAATCATAATAAGCGCCAATATTCTGTCTCGACTGCCCGCAATGGACCTGGAGAGCTATCAGGCAGTGAATGCACTCCTTTGGGGCTACATTGTATTGCAGAGATGATTGGTCAAGGAACTGCCGAAGGGACAGTTTTTATCGGTCGGAAACCAACTGGAGAGGTATGTTCTCAGGAAGTACTTAAAAAGTTCCCAGAACGCGATTGGATAGTCACACGTATTATGTGGTTGAGTGGACTCGAGCCCGGCAAGAACTTGGAGGGAAAGGTGGATACAAAGGCCCGGTACATCTATATTCACGGGACACCTTATGAAGAGTTTTTAGGTACGCCTAACTCAAAGGGCTGTATCCAGATGGGGAACCGAAACATCATTGAGTTGTTCAATATAGTTGGGGTAGGAACAAAAGTGATGATTGAAGAATGATTCACTGTCTGACAAGCAAGTTAGGCATTATTCAGTTAACGTTATCAAAAAGAAAGAGCTTCGCGTGGGGAAATTAGAGCTAATTTTTACCCGTGTTATCACAGCTTTTATTGTAACCATCTGTGTCGTAACAATAGTCTTTTTCTTTATTCACTTAATTCCAGGGGATCCTATCGTAGCTATTCTGGGGGAGCAGGCGGCGTTGCAAGATATCGAGCAATTAAGGACGCAACTGGGCTTAGACCTTCCTTTAACTTCCCAGTGGGTTCAATTTATTACAGATCTGGTAGTTGGAGATCTAGGGTTCTCTTTTTATTATCATGCACCAGTTGCACCTATCATCGCTAAAAGTACAGTCATGACATTTTATCTTGCCGGCGCCGCTTTTATCATTGCGACTAGCGTGGGAATTTCTCTGGGTATTGTGGCCGCTTTATATCAAGAAAAAGTGTGGGACCGATTAGCTGTTTTTGCCGCGCTCATTAGCATGTCTATTCCAAATTTCGTATTTGGACCATTCTTAATTATAGTATTTGCAGTTAAGCTTCAATGGCTTCCGATTGGGGCCTCAGAGGGAGTTTTATCTATAGTTTTGCCTGCTTCAGCTTTAGGACTGTCTTTGGCCGCCCTGACTATGCGCATGACTCGTGCCTCCGTGATTGAGGTTCTCAGAGAGCCCTATATTCTTGCCATTAGAGCTAAGGGATTGACTCAATCGAGAATTATGCTGGCACACGTTTTTCGTAACGCTCTACTTCCCGTTGTCACAACGTTAGGTCTACAGCTTGGCCTGTTATTGGGTGGCGCCGTTATTACAGAAGCGGTTTTCAGTTGGCCAGGATTAGGATCTTTAGTCATCGAGTCTATTTCTAGAAGAGACTACCCGATGGTGCAGGCTTCTGTTTTAGTAATAGCAGTCAGCTACATTGTTATTAATATGCTGACCGACATTTTATATAAAGTACTAGACCCACGCGTGGATCTAGGCTCGTGAAGAAATCAACTTTTTTCCTGGTTTTTTCTATGGTTCTTTGGTCAGTTGTTTTGATCTTTTCATCATGGGATCAATCAGCTTTAAACACTATTGATTTAGAAAAAATTCTTATGCCTCCAAATAGTGAGAGTCTTTTCGGATCTGATGATTTAGGACGAAGTATTGGGCCCAGAATAGTCTCGGGTGCTCGACTATCACTTTTTGTCGTCATAATCGTACTCACTGTTACAAGTGTTTTTGGAACGCTAATAGGTATTCTCTCAGGCTTGGTTGGCGGAAAATTCGATTCGATTATGATGCGCGTTATTGATATTTTTCTTTCTTTCCCTGGCATACTGCTAGCAATCAGTTTGGCTGGAATCTTGGGTGGAGGTTTGCATAATGTTGTCCTAGCATTGTCTGCGGTCGGTTGGGTAGGGTTTGCCCGATTAGCTCGGGCACAAACTTTAAGAGTTAAGCAATTAGATCACGTTTTAGTTGCCCGACTTTTGGGTACGACCACGCCAAAAATTATTATATTACATATCTTGCCGCTGATTGTGAGTCCAATGCTAGTCGAACTCACATACTCGGCCGCCAGTGTTATTCTTTCGGAAGCTGGTCTGTCTTTTTTAGGTATTGGAGTCTCTTCGCCCACAGCCTCCCTTGGTTCAATGGTTCGAGACGGCTCTTTTTATCTAATGACAGCGCCACATTATGTTATTTTGACAGGGATGGCCTTGATGAGCCTTGTGTTTCTCATCAATGTTGCAGGAGATAGGCTTCAGGAGAAATTAGCCGAGGGCTATTCTCGCAACATAAATTAATGCAACTATTGAATAGTCAGAGAATGATGCGTCTAAAAATAGATTGAGTTACATATGCTTGGACCTTTGGTTATAGATATACAAGGCACCTCTCTCAGCCTCGAAGATAGAGAGCTATTGCTGCACCCGCTAGTAGGAGGGGTTATATTATTTGCTCGGAACTATTTAGAAGTGGGGCAGTTAGATAGCTTATGTAAACAGATAAAACACTTGCGTAGCCCGAGCCTGTTAGTAATGGTTGATCAGGAAGGGGGTCGTGTTCAACGATTTAAAAATGGATTTACCTTGCTTCCCGCGTTGGGCATACTTGGCAAGATATACGATCTTGATTCATACGAAGCTATAAGCCTCACCAGAGATTGTGCGTGGATGATGTCCAGTGAATTACTTGCAGCAGGAGTGGATTTAAGCTTGGCTCCAGTGCTAGATATCAATGGTGCTCAAAGCGAGGTGATCGGGACCAGGGCTTTCCATGCCGACAGTGCTATCGTTTCTGAGCTTGCCCTTGTATATATTGATGCGATGCATCGATCTGGCATGCGGTCTGTAGCGAAACATTTTCCTGGACATGGTTCCGTCGTTGCTGACTCACATAAAGAATTACCAGTAGATTTCAGAGAGCTAAAAGAAATAGAGCGTAATGATTTGATTCCTTTCGTCGATGTCGCTAAAGCAGGATTAGCCGCAGTAATGATGGCTCATGTTTCTTATCCTAAAATAGATAAACTACCGGCAGGATATTCGAAAGTCTGGATATCTAGTATTCTGAAATCAGATTATGGATTCTCTGGGCTAGTAATGAGTGATGATTTGAGTATGACAGGTGCAGCGACCTATGACTCATATATTGACAGAGCCCACGCTTCATTTTCTGCTGGCTGTGATTCGCTATTAGTATGTAATAATCGCTCAGCAGTAGAAGATTTATTGAGTGTGAATACAAGTGTATTTGATGATTTTGAGCTGAAAAATTTGGAGCTACTCAGAGGGGTTTCCGTCGATAAGGAATTAAAAGTTCTGCAATCGAGTGAAAAATGGCATGCTATACGAGCCCGAATTGGCGCGCTCAAATTAGCCCATTACGCTCATTCGTGATGTGAATTGAGTATATCTTGTCTGTACCTTAAGATAGCCAAATATTTTTGAAACTCGATTGAGTACTTAATTAGCAACTAAGGAAAAACTGAAGGGAAGCATAATGATTGAGCAGGTTTTTGACTTTCTTACGGCGGAATCGTGGATTGTCCAGATTTTTATTGTAATTCTAGCAGCGTTGTCTTTAGACCTCTTTCAGCTCAGATTATGCAATCGACTGCATGCTGAGCTGGAGAAAACAGAGAATTATTGGGATGACGCTTTAATTATTGCTCTTCGGAAGCCATTGAGACTGCTGATTTGGCTGACAGGAATCTCATACGCAATAGCTATATCTCAGGAAGAAAGAGCGGCAGCTATTTTTACCGCGGTAGATAGTTTAAGAGATGTCGGTGTCATCTTTGCTTTCGCTTGGTTTGTCGTGAGGTTTATAGCTTCCGCTGAAAAATCTTATATAGGTCGACGCTCTATCTCTGAGAAAAGATTCGATAAAACCACGACATATGCTGTGTCTAAACTTCTGAGGCTCTCAGTCATTATTACTGCTTCACTCGTAACTATGCAGACGCTAGGTTATAGCGTATCTGGTGTTCTTGCTTTTGGAGGAGTCGGTGGAGTTGCTGTCGGTTTTGCCGCTAAGGATCTGCTCGCTAACTTTTTTGGCGGTTTGATGATCTATCTCGATCGGCCTTTTAGTGTTGGTGATTGGGTGCGCTCTCCTGACAGGGAAATAGAAGGGACTGTAGAGGCGATCGGTTGGCGACTAACAACTATTCGGTCATTTGATAAGCGACCGTTATTTATTCCTAACTCTCTATTTAATCAGATCGTCATTGAGAATCCATCCAGAATGACGAATAGAAGAATTTATGAAACCGTAGGCATTCGTTACGATGATTCACTGAAAATGGAGAACATAGTTGTCAGGGTCAAAGAGATGTTAAGGGGGCATAATGAAATAGACTCCTCACATACGATGATTGTGAATTTTAATAAAATGTCGAGCTCGTCTTTGGACTTTTTTATTTATACGTACACGAAAACTACAGAATGGGTACGGTTCCATGAAATCAAACAGGATGTAATGTTGAAGGTGCTTGAGATCGTGGCATCAGAGGGCGCTGAATGCGCGTTTCCAACATCAACTATTCATCTCTTTAATTCCGACTCGGAGTCCGAGTTGCGACCGGAGCCAAGTAGGTAGTTCTATTATGCGAATTCCCTTCACTAAAATGCATGGTCTGGGAAACGACTTTGCAATTATTGATGAAAGAGAGAAAATCTATGATCTAACTCAAGACACCTTCTTGCTTTTGGCCGATAGGAGATTAGGTGTAGGGTGCGATCAAATACTCTTACTCAGTCGCTCTGATGACAAGAGGGCGACTGCGAGATATCGTATTATAAATGCAGATGGTTCTGAAGCCGAGCAGTGTGGGAATGGTTTCCGGTGTGTTGTTAGATACCTTGAGATGCAAAATCCCTTAAGAGAAACAGTTGTTTTAGAGGTTGCCGGAAAATTTTTAAGTGGTCGATCTCTAGATGGAGGCAACGTAAGAGTCGAAATGGGGACGCCTGTTTTTGAGCCCAGGGAAATCCCCTATATAGCGTCGAGTTATAGTGATTTTTATAAAGCTGAAGTTAGTGACGTTTCGACCGAATTTAGCGCTGTATCGATTGGAAACCCACATGCGGTGATTCTAGTGGATTCAGTATCCGATGCATTAGTTCAGCAAGTTGGGTCTGCTTTACAGGGGGCTGGTCTGTTTCCGGAGGGGGTCAATGTGGGCTTTATGGAGATATGCGATACGAATCATGTGCGACTTCGCGTGTTTGAGCGAGGAGTAGGCGAGACGCCTGCTTGTGGAACAGGGGCTTGTGCTGCGGTAGCTATTGGAAGACGTCTGGGATTATTGAGTCCGAGGGTAGAAGTTAGCCTGCCCGGTGGCATTGTCTCTATTGATTGGTCAGATAATCCAATAGATAGTATTTTCATGACTGGCCCTGCAGTGAGAGTGTTTGACGGTTTTATAGAGTTATAAAAAATGGAAATGAAAGACACCAAAAAGAACCAGACGCTAGTAACAGATGAAACTGTATCTAAATATCTGATAGATAACCCGACTTTTTTTAATAAGAATGAGTCTGTGTTATCTTCTTTGATGATACCGCATGTTCGAGGTGAAGCTGTTTCCTTGGTAGAGCGCCAGCTCTTGAATTTGAGAAAACAAAATAGCTCCTTGCATGACCAGTTAGATGAAGTTTTCACTAATGCGAGAGATAATGAACTTGTTGGGGAGAAAGTTCACGCCATCACACTAATGTTATTAAGAGAGAAAGAAGTAGAAAAAAAAATTGAGGTAGTGGAGCAGTATTTCGAACAAGAGTTTGATGCTAGTAAGGTCCAAGTAGCTCTGTTTTCTGGAGAAAAAAATCTAGAGGGCTTCTTTGCTAGAGAAAGTCCCCTGTATTTGTCTTTGGAAGAATTTATTTTGAAAGGGGAGATAAAATGTGGGTCAGTAGGTGACGCACGATTTTTAAGTACGTTCCCTGACTATGAACCGAATGACTCAGCAGTAATGCTGCCAATGAGCGAAAAGGAATGGAATGGGGCTTTCATTATCTGTTCGAGCAATTCCCAAAAGTATTTCTCGGGAATGAGAACTGATTTTTTAAGCAGATTTGTGGAGTTATTCAGGGAAATAGTTAACACTCATATGAGTTACAGCTGAGGGATTTTCAAATTGGGGCGAATTAAAGTTGATACGCTAGATGATGCCGGGGAGCTTTTCTTTGACTCCCTTTTGAATAAATCTGCTAATACAGTTCTTGCGTACCGTCGAGATATCAAAAAATTCACTACCTACCTTAGAGAGCGGAAAATTTCGTCCTTGCAGCCAATTGATGTGACTTGTATTCAGGGATATGTCGCCTTTTGCCGTCGAGATCACGCCAGTGCGCGTTCGATAATGAGAAGTTTGTCGGCCTTGAGAGCATGGTTTGATTTTTTAGTCCATCGAGGAGAGATGCTTCATAATCCAGCCTTAAGAATTAATGTCCCTAAAACTTCTAGACGCTTGCCTCGTACGCTAGATGTTGACCAAGCCATAAGTCTTCTAGAGCAAAAACCCGTGACTCTTTTGGATATAAGAGATCTTGCTATGTGGGAGTTACTTTACTCTAGTGGATTAAGAGTGTCAGAGTTAACATCATTAACACTGGGTGGAGTTGATCTTAGAAGTAGGGAAGTTCGCGTGCTCGGTAAAGGGAATAAAGAACGCGTGCTGCCAGTGGGAGTCTGTGCTCAGAGAGCACTAGAAAAATGGCTGAATGTTCGCCCTCAATTCCTAGGACGTGAAGTAGTAGAGGCTTTTTTCTTGACGCGGAATGGATGTAAGATGAGCAATCGTAGCGTACAGCTGAGATTGAGGTTGTGGGCCAGAAAATATGGCTTCGATGAGAGCCTTCACCCTCACATGTTAAGACATAGTTTTGCCAGCCACATGCTTGAATCCTCCGGTGACTTAAGGGCGGTGCAGGAGCTTCTAGGGCATGTAAATATTTCTACTACACAGATTTACACACATCTTGATTTCCAGCATTTGGCTAAAGTTTATGACCAAGCCCATCCGCGGGCACGGCGAGATAACAAGTAGTATATTAAGGCGTGACGATCCATCTATTGGTGTACAATCCTTTGCTCTAATATAAAAGAGGAATACGAATCGTGTTTCACGGAACCACTATTATAAGTGTGCGAAAGGGTAAAACTGTTGTCATAGGTGGCGATGGGCAGGTATCCATGGGCGAAACTATTTTAAAGGGTAATGCGCGGAAAGTACGACGACTATACGAAGGTAAAGTCTTGGCTGGTTTCGCTGGCGGCACGGCTGATGCCTTTACGCTATTTGAACGTTTTGAAGGTAAGCTGGAAGCACACAGAGGTAATCTTCTGAGAGCAGCAGTAGAATTAGCAAAAGATTGGCGAACAGATAGAATGTTACGAAGGTTAGAAGCAATGCTTATTGTAGCAGATGCGGAATACTCGCTAATTATCTCAGGGACCGGTGATGTGATTGAGCCTGAGAATGACATTCTTGCCATCGGTTCTGGGGGCTCTTACGCTCGTGCAGCTGCAGTAGCTTTGCTTGACGAAACAGATCTTGATCCTGAGAAAATTGTACAGAAGGCGCTCACTATTGCTGGTCAGATATGCGTCTATACAAATAATAATCTCACACTAGAAAAAATTGACTCTTAGGTAACAACATTGAAACAAGAAAATGATCTTTCCCCGCAAGAAATAGTTCAACATCTAGATCAACATATTGTTGGCCAGGACGACGCGAAGCGTGCAGTCGCTATTGCGTTAAGAAACCGATGGCGTAGGCTTAAGGTTGAAGAATCATTACGGGAAGAAATCACGCCTAAGAATATTTTGATGATTGGCCCTACAGGGGTAGGTAAGACTGAAATCGCTAGACGACTAGCTAGGCTTGTTAAGGCTCCTTTTGTCAAGATAGAAGCTACAAAGTTCACAGAAGTGGGCTATGTTGGCAGAGATGTAGAATCTATAATAAGGGACTTAACGGAAATTTCTATTAAGCTAGCCAGAGCTACTGCTGTTAAGGCAGTTCAGAGGAGGGCAGCTGACGCAGCCGAAGAACGTATCCTGGATGCACTACTCCCTAAATCTGGAGTTGACGATAGCGATAGCCAATCTGACACAAGACAAAAATTTAGGAAGATGTTTAGAGAAAACACCTTAGAGGATAGAGAAATTGACATTAAAGTTAATTCTCCGAATATTGGGCTGGAAATTATGACACCGCCCGGGATGGAGGAAATGACGGGTCAGCTTCAAAATATGTTTCAGAGTCTTAATTCAGAGAAAAGTAAGAGCAGAAAGGTTACGGTCAGGGTAGCCCGAAAAATGCTACTAGATGAAGAAGCCGCCAAGTTAGTTGATGAAGACGAGATAAAAGCACAAGCAATAGAGAACATTGAGCAAAATGGAATCGTCTTTTTAGATGAAATCGATAAAATCGCCAAGCGCGGTGATAGCTCTGGGCCTGATGTTTCTCGGGAAGGGGTGCAGAGAGATTTGCTCCCGTTGGTAGAGGGGTGTACTGTCTCCACAAAGTACGGTCTTATTAAAACCGATCATATTCTGTTCATTGCTTCAGGTGCTTTTCATTTTTCAAAACCTTCTGATCTCATTCCTGAATTACAAGGTAGATTACCAAATCGCGTGGAGCTAAAATCTCTTGAAGTTGAAGATTTCGTGAAAATATTAACTGAGCCGAATGCTTCATTAACGTTGCAGTATAAAGCCCTCTTGGCGACAGAGGGTGTCGATATTGATTTTTCGGAAGATGGGATAAGGAGAGTCGCAGAATGTGCTTTTGCGATAAATGAGAAGAGTGAAAATATTGGGGCCAGGAGGTTACATACTGTGATGGAAAAAATGCTTGAGGCTTTGTCTTACACAGCCTCAGAGATGAAAGGCCAAAGCGTTCAAGTAGATGCGAGTTATGTTGATACGCATATTGGACATTTGATTGGCGACTCAGATCTAGCCAAATATATCCTATAAGCTCATGGAAAAGCATTACCCTAAGAATATTGAGCTACGTAAAAAATCTCGAAGATTAATAGTAACTTTCGATACAGAGGAAGTCTTCGATTTTTCAGCTGAATTTCTTCGTGTCTACTCTCCTTCTGCAGATGTAAAGGGCCATAGTCCTGGTCAAGCGGTGCTACAAGTCGGGAAGGAAGACGCGACTATAGAGGATGTCGAGCTTATTGGAAATTATGCAGTGAGGCTTGTTTTTGGTGATGGACATGATACCGGATTGTATACATGGGATTACTTGTATGAAATGGGCGTCCAGAAAAAAGAGTATTGGGACAATTATATAGAAGCGCTTCAATTGGCAGGTCATGTCAGAGTTAGTCAGAATGAAGACTCCTAACATGTGTCAGGGAAATTCATCTGATGAATCAAGTGCCTTTGGCTATGAGACAGTGTCTCATAGCGAAAAAACAAGAAAAGTTCGCGGAGTGTTTGACTCTGTAGCGCTGAAATATGACCTAATGAATGATCTCATGTCTTTTGGTTTGCATAGGTGGTGGAAGGATTATGCGATAAAAATTTTGGATGTTCAGCCAGGACATAAGGTACTAGACCTTGCGTCTGGGACTGGAGATCTGGCCAGAATTATAAATGGTCTTCGAAAAGACGATGTTAGTGTGGTCTGTAACGATATTAATTTAAGTATGCTTTCACTTGGGAGAGACAAATCTCTCGATAATGCGGCTGTAAAAAAAATTAGCTATGCCCAAGCAAGTGCAGAGTCTTTGCCATATCAAGATGGTACTTTTGATCGGGTAGTGATAGGGTTTGGCCTCCGTAATGTTACTGACAAACTTAACGCGCTAAACGAAATATGTAGAGTTTTAGCACCTGGAGGCGCCGTCGTTATTTTAGAATTCTCAAAGGTTAAAGCGCCTTTATTATCTGTTGTTCATAAATTTTATACTTTAAAAATTCTTCCTAAACTTGGTGCCCTTATAGCGAATGATAGCGAGAGTTATCGTTATCTCGGCGAGTCGATAGATCTTCACCCAGGCCAAACAGAACTCTCGTACATGATTGAAGACACTGGACTTAAAGATGTGAGATGCTATAACTTGTTAGGTGGCGCTGTGGCAGTGCATGTGGCGAGAAGCTCTTAGTAAGTAGGATGTTCTCTAACAGACTTAATAATACGAGTGACTATGAATTGTTCACAAATAGCTTGTCTACTCACATTAATAAAATTCTTGGTCTCGACCGCGGGGAGAATATTGAAATATTAGAGCTGAACGGACGGGTAGTCCAAGTTGTTCTGACCCAAATTGACCTTAAGTTTCATATCGCGATTGATAATAATCAATTTTCTATCAAACATGGACAAGCTTCAGATCCAGATGTTACTGTTTCTGGTACCGCTTTAAATTATCTAACTTTCTTTGAAAGCAAGTTTCGTAGACAGCCCTTAGCCGCTGGATCAGTACAAATTTCGGGAGATCTCGGAGTGGCTAAGCAGGTTGAAAATTTGATTGAAAAAATTGATTTTGATGGGGAAGAATTATTGTCAAAAATAGTTGGCGATGCCTCGGCGCATGTGGTTTTTTATAATCTAGGGATAATTCGAAATAAGCTTTTAGCTACTGTTGGTAAAGCTAAATTTGATTTAATAGATTATATACAGTATGAAAAAGGACTAGTGCCTTCGAGTGGAGATTTCAAAAATTTCGTTGATCAAATGTCTTCATTATCAAAAAGACTCGAATCAGTTGAACATCAAATGAAGACCATAGAAAAAACGGGATGAAGAGCCATATGAAGTTGCGAGACATCTACAGGGTCTTAGTTATACAGCGTGTCTTAATACGACATGGCTTTGATGACATTATTTTCTCAATGTCAGTTCTTAGACCGTTTCATATTGTTAGGTACTTATTTCCTTGGAATTGGTTAGGGAAACAAAAAAATAATCGGGCAAAACGCATTCGACTCGTATTTGAAGAATTGGGTCCAATTTTTATAAAATTCGGTCAAATTCTTTCGACCAGACGAGATCTTCTTAGTGATGATATAGCTGAAGAGCTCCAAAAACTCCAAGACCATGTGCCCCCATTTCCTGGGGAAATGGCCGTCAAAATAATCGAGAAAGCATATAGTCAATCCGTGGATCAGGCATTTCTGGAGTTTGATGTAAAGCCTTTAGCATCAGCCTCAATTGCTCAAGTTCATTCGGCCAAATTGCTTGATGGTTCGGATGTGGTAGTTAAAATTGTTCGCCCGAACCTAAAGAAAGCTATAGAACAAGATATCGCATTAATGCATAAGCTCGCAGGTGCAGCTGAGAAGTACTGGGCGAGCGGTAAGCGCTTAAAGTTGAGTTTAGTGGTATCCGAGTTTGAGAAGACGATACTTGATGAATTAGATATGATGCGCGAGGCCTCCAATGCGGCGCAAATTAGACGGAATCATGAAGAGTCGAAAATACTTTATGTCCCGAAGGTCTATTGGGATTTAACCAGGTCTAATATTCTCGTCATTGAGCGTGTACATGGTTTGAACGTAATGCATCGAGACGACTTATTAGCAGCAGGAGCGGATCTGAAAACACTAGCTGAGCAAGGGATCGAGATTTTTTTTAGCCAGGTGTTTCGAGATAACTTTTTCCATGCTGACGTACATCCTGGGAATTTATTTGTGATGCCTAAAGATGCGGATGGTGACTGGCGTTATGCGCTAGTCGACTTTGGGATTATGGGAGCTTTAAGCGATTTTGATCAACGTTACCTAGCAGAGAATTTTTCGGCGTTTTTGAGCAAAGACTACCGACGTGTTGCTCAGCTGCATGTCGAATCTGGCTGGGTCCCAGATACTACCAGAGTGGAAGAATTTGAGTTTGCTATTCGCGCTGTTTGCGAGCCTATCTTTGATCGGCCGCTCAAAGACGTATCAGTCGGAGACCTGTTGCTGCGCTTATTTCAGACGGCACAACGCTTTGAGATGGAAGTTCTCCCACAACTTCTATTATTGCAAAAGACACTTATGAATATAGAGGGTATGGGGAGGGAGCTTTATCCTGAGTTAGATCTCTGGGCAACTGCGAAGCCCTCGTTAGAGTTATTCATGAAAGAGAGAGTAGGTTTTGAAAGTATTAATCGAGGGATGAAAGAAAATACCCCGCGTTGGGCGGCTCAGTTGCCTGCACTACCACTGGCCATGCTCGATTTATTAGACCAGATGCGAACAGGAAGAATGCGCATAAAAACTAGTGATCCGCAGTTAATCAATATCCGAAAAGAGATTAAGGTTCTGCGGAGAACTATCACATTAGTGATCATTGGAGTAGGTTTCATGATATCGGCTGCGGTACTTTATGGGCTACATACCTCCAGTTTCCCTTTGTCGAGTTCTATACCGAGAGAAACTCTAATATTAGGAAGTGCAGGTTTTGCGAGCCTTATGTATGCTATTTTTGGACGAAAGGAGTGAGCTTGTCTCAGTGATCGTCCGATAACCGAATAAATGGCTTGCCTTGCATTTCTTCAGGTGCCGCCAGACCCATTAGCGATAATAGTGTCGGCGCTATATCAACGAGGCTGGCGCCATCTATAGCACCTGCCTTTCTTCCAATATAGACTAGAGGGACTGCGTTGTTAGTGTGGGCTGTATGCGGTTCAGACCCAGCACCCTCTTTCTGGTCTGACATCTGTTCAGCATTGCCGTGGTCTGCTGTGATAAGTATTTCCATGCCGTAATTCTTACATGCTAATGATATCCTCGCTAAACAGCTGTCTAGAGTCTCAATAGCTGCGACTGTGGCAGCAAAATCACCAGTGTGCCCAACCATATCAGCATTTGCTAAGTTACAAATCACTACATCATATTTTTTACTTGCTACGGCTGCTTCGAGAATATTTGTGACTTCAAGCGCGCTCATTTCTGGTTTTAAATCGTAAGTTGTCACATTAGGAGATGGGATTAATTTTCTTTCTTCTCCTTCTAGTGGTTCTTCCTTTCCTCCATTAAAGAAAAATGTAACGTGGGCATATTTTTCGGTTTCCGCTATTCGCAGCTGTTTAAGTCCAACATTCGAGATAACTTCACCAAAGGAATTTTTAATTTCAGTTGGTGGATAAGCCACTGTGACTTGAAAATCTTTCTTGTATTGAGTCATTGTGAAAATGTTCTTTAAAGGGAACCCAGTCGGTCGTGGAAATTGTTCGAACTTTTTCTGACTCATAGGTTCTGTTAGCTGTCTTGCACGATCAGAGCGAAAGTTTGCAAAGACAACAACATCGTTGGGGTTCACTTGGTCGATTTTCGTATCATTGACTATGGCAGTAGGGCTGATAAATTCGTCGGTTTCATTTCTGTCATATGCCGATAATATCGCTTCATTCGCGGTACGGGCGCTAAATTTACCGACTCCTCGTGTTATCAAGTCAAAAGCGAGTTTCGACCTGTCCCAGTTATTATTTCTATCCATTGAGAAGTATCGACCTGACACTGAGCTAATTTTCGCATTAGGATGCAGGGAGAGAAAATCATTGAGCTTTTGTATAGAGTGTAGAGCGCTTTTGGGAGGAGTATCGCGGCCATCTAAAATCAAATGCAGTAGAATATTTTCCACTTTATTTTGACTGCATAAGTCAACCAGGGCAACGATGTGGTCTTCATGGCTATGAACTCCGCCCGGAGAAAGCATTCCTATAATATGGAGGTTCTGTTTCGTTTCAGCGGCAATGCCGGCTGCTTTTTTGAGGGCCGTATTCTCATAAAAATCTCCATTTTCGATCTGCTTGTTTATTTTTGATAGATCTTGGTCAATCAAGCGACCAGCGCCCATATGCATATGGCCTACTTCAGAGTTGCCCATTTGGCGATCAGGTAAACCTACATCGCGGCCTGAGCAGCTTAGTAACGTGTGAGTTTCATTTCTCCACATCCGATCCCAGTTAGGAGTTTTAGCGTTATCGATCGCGTTGTATTCTTTTTTTTCGCTATATCCCCAACCATCTAGAATAAGTAATAGGATAGGTTGCACATGATTTCCCATAGTCCGCCTGGTAGTGTTTTATAATGTTATAATTAATGCTTAGTATAACAAATTGTAATAGCACGTTCGGAATAGTTTGCCTAAACTGAGATGTCGCTATGCTAGAGGCTTTTATATTTTTTATGGAACAACTTTCAGAATTTGTAATAAATCATTGGTTTCTTGTGACAGCTTTTTGCGTCTCATGTAGCCTGTTACTGTCTAGTTTTTTGAATCAGGCTAGCGGTCTGAGCGCATCTGAGGCTGTTACGGCGGTTAATCGAGAAAAAGCTGTGGTTGTAGATGTCAGAGAAGAAAAAGAGTTCATAAGTGGACATATCGCTAAGGCTATAAATATTCCTCGTAAAGATTTCAGTGTGTTTTCCGAACGTCTAAAAAAGCATAAAAATAAGCCTCTAATAGTTTGCTGCTCGTCTGGATCTATAAGCAGTAGGGCAGTGCGGGAGCTGAAAAAAATTGGTTTCGAGCAAAGCTTTGTTCTTAAAGGGGGCGTTGTTGCTTGGAAGTCGGCGAATTATCCATTAGTTAAGCCTTCAGAATAGGCTCATATTCTTTTTTTTAAAAAGGGATTAGCGCAATAGAAATGAAACAGTGTACGGTTATGGTTATTGGTGCAGGAGCCTGGGGTACAGCTTTAGCGTCAGTGTTTGCTCGGGCGGGCAATAGAACCCTAATCTGGGATCGAAAACAGGTCGTTCTCGAACATATCCAAAAGCACAGATGTCATCCCATATTTTCGCCTGATGTCCTTCTTCATGAAGGTATTTCTGCCTGTATAGATCTGAATTTAGCCCCTGCACTTGATTGCGTTGTTTTTGTTGTTCCTTTTCAGAAATTTCGTCAAGCGTTGCAGCAATTCCGTTGCAGCGGAATTGCTGCAGAAAGTATAGTGTGCGCGAGTAAAGGACTAGAGCTTGGTACTAGCGCGTTAGCTCACCAAATAGTTATTGAAGAATTCGGGGCAGAAGTGCCTTTTTCCCAAATTTCGGGACCTAATTTTGCTAGCGAGGTAATCAATTGTTGTCCTGCTGCGATTTCTGTCGCATCATCTAATCGTGCCCTAAGAGAATCGCTAGTGCGTATGATGCATAGCACACATTTCCGGCCCTACCTTACCTATGACGTCGTAGGTGTTGAGCTCGGGGGAGCTTTGAAAAATGTCATAGCTATAGCTGCTGGAATTTCTGATGGTTTGAGTTTAGGCAGTAATGCACGTGCCGCACTAATGACGCGAGGACTTGGCGAGATTGCTCGTCTTGGGGAAGCATTAGGTGCGAGTCGAAATACTTTTATGGGGCTCTCTGGTATGGGAGATTTGGTGCTCACTTGTACTGATGATCAGTCTCGAAATAGAAGATTCGGTCTTGCATTAGCCCGATTGGGTACCGCCAATTCGGCTGAGTCTGAGGTTGGTGCTCTGGTCGAGGGAGTTGCTAGTGCGAAAGCTGTCTCAGAAATGTCAGAGCGACTGGATATTTCAATGCCTATATCTTCAGAAATCTGGGCCATAATTTCTGGTGCGAAGTCTGCTCATGCGGCGTTAGAAACCCTTTTGTCGAGAGCTCCCTTCGCCGAGGGGATTTGAGCTTAGGAGAAAAAAATATAGCTATCCCTTGGAGCCTAGGAAGGCATTTTGTCTCCATGCCTCGTAAACAGCTATAGCGACTGCATTAGATAAGTTCAAGCTTCGACTCTCCGGAGCCATAGGCAATCTTAAGATGTTATGGCTTAGAACCTTGTCTAGTATATTCTCGGGTAATCCTCTAGTTTCTGGTCCAAATAATAAAATACTTTCGGCAGTGAATGAGGTGTTATGGGCAACAACTCTTCCTTGTGTAGAAAAAGCAAATACTTGAGAAATATCTCGGAGTGTAATGAATTTTTCGAAAGAGTCATGGACTAAGATGTCAGCATACTCTTGATAATCAAGTCCTGCTCTTTTTAGCCTCGTATTGTCGAGTCTAAAGCCTAATGGTCGGATGAGATGAAGGCGACAACCAGTATTTGCGCATAAACGGATTATATTCCCTGTATTAGGTGGGATTTCTGGTTCGTAGAGAACTATCTCAAACAAGTTATAATGCTTCCAAGTTAGAGGGTCAGAGGTGCAAAAAGTGCAAAAAATTAAACGTGACGCTAGATTGACAATCGAATTTTGCGGCCTCCATTTCGTAAACCCGCTAGTGTTGCTATCCGGCTGTGTTGGCTTCGGAGAAGAGTATACACGTGTTGAAGGATTTTCTAACGGGGATGCGGGTGCTGTGTGTTTGAAAGGGACAACCTTGGAACCTCGATTAGGTAATAAAGCTCAAAGAATTTTTGAGACTCCGGGAGGAATGCTAAATGCAATCGGTCTACAAAACCCTGGTGCTAGAGCAGTAGTAGATAAAATACTTCCTCTTTTAGACTTCAACGAGACACACTTTATTGCTAATGTCTGTGGATCTACTATTGAAGAGTACGCTGCGGTAGCGAGAATCTTTGATCAGTCTCCGGTGAGTGCTCTAGAGATAAATATCTCCTGTCCTAATGTCAAAGAGGGCGGTGTCGCATTTGGTAACGATCCAGATATGTCTGCAAGAGTCGTGGCCGCTTGCCGCCGAGAATCTTCTAAACCGATAATTACCAAGTTATCCCCTAATCAAACGAATATAGCTGAAAACGCTAGGATGTGTATTGAAGCTGGTAGCGATGGCTTGGCTGTTATTAACACTGTAATGGGGATGGCGATTGATGCCGAAAAAAGAAAACCCGTAATTGCTAATAACCGAGCAGGACTTTCCGGACCGGCTATTAAGCCGCTTGCGTTGCTTAAAGTCCACGAGGTATATGAGGTTTCTAAAAAGCACGATGTTCCAATAATTGGCCAAGGAGGGGTAAGTTCGGCGATTGATGTTATTGAATTTCTAATAGCCGGCGCGGCATGTGTGGGGTTGGGAACAGGATTATTTTACGATCCGCTCGTTTGTGAAAAAATAAATGAGGGAGTTTCATCCTACTTAGACAGACACGGGCTCGAGCAGATAAGTGACCTTACAGGATCCTTAAGCTTAAATACATAAAATGATGTACTGTTTGTTTTTTATCGAATCAATCGCCCAGTATTAGCTCATGTTTTCCAAAAAGACGGGGTTAATATTACAAGCAACGTAAAGATTTCGAGTCGGCCTAGCAACATTGCAAGACACAATAAAGACTTGGCTGTGGCAGAGATGTTCCCGTAGTGCTCGCTAACTGCACCGAGACCAGGTCCAAGGTTATTGAGACATGCTGCAACTGCTGAAAATGCGGTGATTTGATCTAGCCCGGTTACCATTAATGCCAGCATTAAGAGTAAAAACACTGCGACATAAGCTGCAAAAAATCCCCAGACCGCTTCGATGACCCGATTACTTACTGCCTTATTTCCCATCGTGATATTTAAAATAGCATTTGGGTGAATTAATCGACGTATTTCACGCACACCTTGCTTATAGAGGAGCAAGCATCGAACGACTTTAATTCCACCACCAGTTGATCCAGCGCATCCCCCAGCAAAGCTTAATAAAATAAGGATGACCGGGAGGAAGGCAGGCCATACCTGAAAATCCTCTGTACTGAAGCCAGCCGTAGTTCCCATAGAAATGGCTTGGAAAAGGCTAGCTCTTAATGTGGTTACAATCTCTCCAGATAATACATTGTTTAGCATGAGTCCTAGAAAACATATTAGGAAGACAGATAAGAGCAGTGCTAGATACATTAAAAATTCAGAATCTTCAAAGTAGTGTTTTAAACTTTTACTACGCCAGGCTAAAAAATGCAGTGAAAAATTAACACCAGCGAGAAACATAAATACTATTGCGACCGCTTCAATCTGCCAACTATTAAAGTAGCCAATACTTTGATCATGAGTAGAAAATCCTCCAATTGCCACAGTTGAAAAGCTATGGCAAATGGCATCAAAAAATGACATACCTGAGACGTAAAACCCTATTGTGCAAAATATAGTTAGAGCCAGATATATATACCACAACATTTTTGCGGTTTCAGTAATTCTCGGAGTTAGCTTCGCATCTTTCATTGGGCCTGGAGTCTCAGCACGATAAAGTTGCATTCCCCCTATACCCAGCATAGGTAAAACCGCAACGGCCAGAACAATGATACCCATACCTCCTAACCATTGCAGCAACTGTCGATAAAAAAGCAGCGATACAGGGAGCTCTTCTAAGCCAGTCAGGACTGTCGCCCCTGTAGTTGTTAAACCCGACATTGACTCGAAAATCGCATCTATTACGGTCATTTTTGGGTCGTCCACAACTATGAAGGGGATCGCACCACTAAAGCTCAGCACTAGCCAGAACAAAACAACTACAAGGAACCCGTCTCTGAGCTTAAGTTCTCCTTTAAATTTTCTCACTGGGAGCCATAAAAAGAGTCCGAGGAATAGTGTAACGAAAATAGCGCTAATGAACGCATATTCAATCCCATCGGCCATAGTAATGGACATAACCAGCGGTGGAATAAGCGTTAAACTAAAAAGCGCTAACAATAATCCGAGAATTTTCTGAATAACTTTAAAGCGCATTTTGAAATACTTAGCTTGAAGTAAGGTTAACTTGAAATAGTTTTTCGACGTCACTTACATGCCGTTTGTCCGTGACGACAAGAATTACATGGTCATCCTCTACAATCAGTGTGTCATGATGAACGACGATCACGTCTTCTTTTCGAACTATGGCGCCAATGACAACGCCGGGGGGTAGTTTTAGGTCATCTATTTTTCGACCGACCACTTTACTTTGTCTCGCATTTCCATGTGCGATTGCCTCCATTGCCTCCGCAGCACCTCCCCGAAGGGAATGCACTTTTACCACATCGCCGCGTCTTACGTGCGCCAATAAGCTTCCAATAGTGGCTTGTTGTGGAGATATTGCAATATCTATTATGTCACGTTGAACGAGGTCTACATATGCGGCTCGGTTAATTAAAGCCATTACTGTTTTAGCACCTAGTCTCTTGGCTAGCATTGAAGAAATAATATTCGCTTCATCTGCATTAGTGAGGGCGCAGAAAACATCTGTGTTCTCGATGTTTTCTTCTCTGAGGAGATCTTCGTCCGCAGCGTCACCAAGTAATACAAAAGCGCGCTTGAAACTTTCAGAGATCTTGTGCGCTCGCACAGAATTATTCTCTATAATTTTTATATTACATGTATCTTCAAGAGCTTTAGCGAGCCTAAGACCTATATTTCCACCACCCGCAATAATGACATTTCTATTAGGGCCATCAATTTTTCTGAATTCGCTCATCACAGCCCGAATATTTTTTTGTGCTGCTATAAAAAAGACATCGTCTCCTGCCTCAATTACGGTCTCTCCCGTAGGGATAATGACATCATTCCGCCTAAATATAGCTGTGACCCTTGTTTCGACATCATTTAATTGTTCCGGGAGCTCGGCTAGTCTATGTCCGACTAGTGGTCCTCCATAAAAGGCCCTTGCTGCGACAAGCTGGACTTTTCCGTTAGCAAAATCCACTACTTGAATAGATCCTGGAAATTCTATGAGGTTCTTAATATAGTCTGTGACTTCTTGCTCCGGACTAATAATGACATCGATAGGAAAAGATTCAGCATCAAATAGCTGCTTCCTCTTCTGGTATTGGTTTTCTCTGATGCGTGCAATTTTTGTCGGGGTTTGAAAAAGTGTATAGGCGACTTGGCATGCCACCATATTTATTTCATCACTATTTGTAATGGCAATTATCATATCAGCATCTTGCGCTCCAGCTTTCAAGAGCACATCAGGGTGAGCTGCATGCCCCACCACTGTCCTAAGGTCATACCTATCTTGCAAATGATGCAATGTGCTGGGATTTAAATCTACCACAGTAATATCGTTCGGCTCACTGCATAAATTAGCTGCCAATGATGCACCTACTTGTCCCGCTCCTAATATAATAATTTTCACAATTTCTTAGTAGTTGTCTTTTAGCTGTTTCGCATCTATGCCTAGACTTCTGAGCTTTCTGTATAGATGAGTTCTTTCAATTCCAATTTGTGCAGACACCCTACTTACGCTCCCATTAAATATTTGCATTTGATGTTCAATATAGGCTTTTTCGAACTGTTCTCTGGCTTCGCGCAACGGCAAGTTGAAACCCATGTCGAGCGGATTTTTTCGGCTATAGGCTTGAGCGTTGACTATGGGCGCAATCTCTTTTAACTCTACATTGTTATGGCTCCCTAAAATTAGAATGCGCTGTATGAGATTTCGTAATTCGCGAATGTTTCCTGGCCAGGAGTAAAGTTTAAATTTCTGCCTGATTTCACTAGAGAATTCTCGCAATGGTAAATTTTCACTAGAGGCAAAATACTTCAGGAAATAGTCAAGCAGTTCTTCAATGTCTTCGCGTCTTTCCTTAAGAGACGGAACTTTCAGTGGCAGCACATTTAAATGGTAGAACAAATCCTCTCTAAAGCGACCTTCCTCTACTAAAGGTTTTAGATCATGTCTAGAACTCGTGATAAGACGGACGTCTATGCGAACATTTTTTTGTCCCCCTGGTCTTGTGAACTCCTGATTTTCCAGTGCTTTTACAAGTCTAGCTTGAGTACCTAAGTCCATGTCGGCAACATCTTTCAAGAAAAGAGTACCGCCATTAGCGAGCTCTAGAGCACCAAATCGCAGTTTTCCTCCTTTTTCAAAGCCAAAGAGCTCCTCCTCAGGGTTCTCCCGCGCCATAGCGGAAACATTGACTTCTACGAAGCGCCCTTGCGAGCGCAGGCTATTGTGGTGAATAAAACGTGCCAAGGTCTCTTTGCCAGTTCCCGAAGCGCCGCTTATGAAAATGCTCGTCTTATGGTCTGCTATCTTCAATGCTGCTTTAAGAAGCAGAGACATGCTCTCACTTGAACCAACCGGCTCCGCTATTTTTTCTGATCTTTTTTCAAAACTCACATTCTCAGATTTGAGACGATCTGCTTCCAGAGCATTTTCTACGGTAAGGATTATTTTTGCTATAGATAGCGGCTTTTCTACGAAGTCATATGCACCCAAACGAGTCGCTTCTAGTGCTGTGTCTACCGTTCCGTGGCCTGACATCATTACTACGGGTGGCAGAACTCCTTGGTCTGATGACCACTCTTTGAGAAGGGTTATCCCGTCGGTATCTGGCATCCATATGTCTAAAAGAACAAGATCTGGTCTTCGCTGCCTTCTTAGCTTCCGAGCGTCGGTAGCATTTTTTGCAACAGAAATTTCATAACCTTCATCCTCCAGTATGTCCTTCAAGAGGTTACGTATGTCAGGTTCATCATCTACAATTAGTATGTGATTTTTTTTCATGTTCGCATGTCACCTAGCGGAGTCGGTGTGTCCCCCTTGATATCCGAGCTGGGTATACGAACTAACACTACGGCCCCCCGCTCTTTTTTGTTTCTCAAAGCCACCATGCCATCATGCTCCTCTAGGATCTTTTTAACAATTGCGAGTCCTAGACCGCTTCCTTTACTTTTACTAGTAACATACGGATCAAACACCGTTCCGAGAAGATTTTCAGGTATCCCTGAACCGTGATCTTCTATTTCTATCTCAATATGTTCGTTGTTGAGGTAGTCTACTAGTCTGATCGAAATGATGATATTACTTTTTATGTCGCGGGGAGAGGCGTCTAAAGCATTTTTCACAAGATTATTGAATACTTGTCTGATGCGGACGATATTAACTTTGATTTTTGGTAAATTTGAATCAACATTATATATGAAGTTAACTGCCGGATGGGTAGAACGGAAGAGCTCAACCACTCCTTTCAACAGTTTTTCGGTGTCAGTCAAGGTCTTTTGTTTTGTTGTCGAGCTGGCGTAATCGGTGAACGAGTTGACCATAGTCTTCATCGTTTCTACCTGCTGTATTATGGTGTCAGTTAAACTTCCTAACAGTTCACCATCTTCCTTCCCAAGTTTTTTGAGATATTTGAGCCTTAGTCGCTCTGTTGCTAACTGGATCGGTGTTAATGGGTTCTTGATTTCGTGTGCTAATCGCCTCGCGACCTCAGACCATGCAGCATCTCGTTGTCCTTGAACGATTGCGGTTACGTCTTCCAGCACTATTACGTAGCCGCTCACGGTCCCTCTTGACGTTTTTATAGTTGTTCCTTTGCAAACGAGCTCTTTTCGTGAGTCCGCATTAAGAATAGCGATTTGTGCTTGCCAATACTCTTTTCCTTCCTTGATTAAATAAAGAATCTGTTCTCTAAATGGTTCTAAGTCGCCATTTTCAGAGCATAGAGTCAAGAAGCTTTCACCTTCGCAATTGGATTCTTGTATTGCTAAAAGATTTCTCGCAGAGGGATTTAATGTAGTAATAATCTTTTCCGATGTTAGAGCGATAACGCCTGATGATAGTTGGCTTAGTAAAGTGTCTAAATACTCACGTTGACTCTCGATCTCTTCCCGCGCCTTGGCGATTCGAGCTGTCATAGAATTAAAAGAACTGACTAAAAATCCTATTTCATCGTTACTTTCTACGGGGAGATTTTTAGTATAGTCGCCTCGAGCGATGGCAGCAGTTCCTTCAGCAAGATCCCTTATAGGTGCAGATAGCCTTCTAGCCGAATAGAAAGCCGCCCACACTGAGGTGACAATACTGAAAAGCAGCACTAAGGTTAAAGTCATGGCAAAGCTTAGCTTTAATTTCTCTCGTAAGTAAGAGAGCTCCATATATTGTTCGTAGGAAGATTCAACACTATCGGCGAGGATATTTATCCGGTTAGAAAAAGGATAAAGTGCGTGCAACGTATAGTAATCTTGCACATTTTTCGTGATGTTGGTTTTGACTGCTACTCTAACAGAGAGATTTCCGTCTCTTATCGGGTCAAGCCCAATATAGCTTTGCCCCTGGCGGACTTGAGCTCTTATAAGCTCGGGAGGAAGACTGGGTACCAGGTTGCCAGTTGCACTGCTTGAGGCAATGAGTACGCCTTCTCTGTTAAGTAGAATAAGTTCTTCTGCTCGGTTTTCTGATCGCATTGTATCTAATTGAGCGGGAGTCGGGATCAGGTAAGGCTTAGTTGATAGCGATGAATTTTTGAAAGCTTCCAAGTTCAATGGGATGATTTCAGTTGTAATCTCACTAAGTTCGTCTGCCATTTTTTCGGTTTGCAGAAGAAGATGGCGCATTCTTAAATCTAGAGATTCTCTTCCTAGTTCTAGAGAATCAGAAAGCGCATCCGAGACTCTTAAATCAAACCAACTGTCGACCCCTCGGCGCAAAAAATCTAATGAAAAACCATATAATACAGTGACTGGGACGACGGCTAGTATTGTAAAAATAATTACCATTCTAAGCGTGAGTCGAGCACCAGCTTCCTTTGTGCGTAGCTGTCGGATTAGTACCCATATATTGCGACCGATGATGATCATAAAAGCTAGGATGCCGAAAGCATTAGAGAGTAAGAGAACAGCATAAAGAGCACCAAACTTAGCAGAGTTTTGTATTGCGCCACTCATAAGGACGAGGGAACAAAGAAGCGAGGCGCTTAACAGGGCTACAGAGAAGAGAGAGAGCACTCTGGTGTTCATAAGTTTAGGTTTCTTCGCAGCCATTTACTAGATATATGCCAACTTCGTGAGATATATGCCATCGGGATCATGGGTGCAGGTAAAGACTCTATGTCAAGCTCGAATAGCATTTCCATGAATAGGTCAGATGTGTTTGATACTTCTTTGACGTCTAGTACTGCTAGATAGTCGACTTCACCAAGATTATCTATTGCTAGTTCAATGGTCCGATAGACGCCCCGTTGACCTGTAACTAAGTTTGTAATAACAAATTGGTTACTTAAGGCGTGTTTGCGAAAGCTAAAGGTGTATTTCACTCTATGACGTTCTTTATTCCATATGTAGGGGCGAGGCTGTACCACCTTGATATGTAAATCAAAATACAGGGCGATACCACTTTGAACTGCGGCTAGCATGTCACTATTAAAGTTTAATTCAGCTTTTGCTGCGGCCATTAATACCTTATTGCTAACTTTATAATCTAATTCAGTTAGCTTAATACCGTCGGCTAAGAGCGTTCCTGTTAGGAAAAAACAGCAAAAGTATAGAGTTGAAGCAATTGTTACTTTGCTAGCTGAACGTGACATTTATTTCGCTTCTTAATTAGTGAAAAGTAGAAACCGTCCATGTTTGATACTCCCGGCAGTATTTGCCTTCCATGTTTAGTTTTAACACCCCATAGAAAACTTCCTGTGTCTGTTTCAGCGTCACTGTTTTCTTCAAGAAAACCTTCAATGACATTGTCATTCTCAGCTCTAAGGATACTGCAGGTTACGTACAGAAGTTTCCCGTTATCCGCCAGTAAATGCCAAAGTCTTTCTAAAAGCGCTAGCTGTTTTTCAGCTAGTTTGACAATATCAGCCTCCCGACGATGAAAGCGAATATCGGGATGCCTTCGAATGACGCCACTAGCGCTACAGGGACCATCTAGTAGGATAAATCCATAGTTTTTTTCTGGGCTGGAATTTAGCTGGGTTGCATCTGCAATCAATGTCTCACAGCTCATCCCAAGCCGCGCGAGATTCTTAGTTAATCGTTTCATTCTATCTTGGTCACAATCAACTGACAGTAATGAATTCTCTTCATTAAGGTGCTCTAAGAGGTGAGTAGTTTTTCCCCCTGGAGCGGCACAGGCATCTAATATTAAACCTGGTTTGTTAATATTTAGGACAAGCCTAGACAGTTGCGCTGCTTCATCTTGCACACTGAAGTGGCCTTCGTGAAATCCAGGGAGTGACTCAAGTGGAATAGGGTTTTTAATGATAACTCCATCTGGAGAATGATGTGTACTCACAGCTTCGATATTTTTTTCAATCAGAGTTTCTAAATATTCTGAGCGAGTTACCCGCTGAGAGTTGACTCGCAAGGTTAGTGGTGGATGCGCATTATTTGCCATTAAAATACTCTCCCAATCATCTGGCCAGTCTTGTCGTATGAGAGCTGCCAGCCATGGTGGATGATTGCAATCAAAGTGAGTTTTTGAATCTAATGCATTCACCTGATTTTCTTTTAGATATCTTCTTAATACGGCGTTCACTAATTTGCAGGCCCACTCTTTTTTTAGAGACCTTGCTGCTTCTACGTTTTCGGATACTAGCGCATGTGGTGGGGTCTGCATAAATTTTGCTTGGAACAACGCGCTTAATATAAGCATATGAATGTCAGCATCTTTTTGTCTTAGAGGTTTTTTTAGCAAAGTGGACAAGGCTTCCGTCAAACTGAAATAGTTTCTTAATACCCCATATATACACGCCTTACAAAATGCCTGTTGTCTAGGATCCGGAATGGTGATTCCCAGCTCAGTTGAGCATTTGGATAAAGATCGACCATCAACAATAATTTTTTTTAGTGTTAGAGCGATAGATGGCCGTGTTAATAATTCTTGCGTTTTCAGAAGAGATCCTTATGGCCATTTAAAAAGGCTTTAGTCATCGTCGGACTTTTCCCACTAAGTTGTAGACTGTTTATGACGATGGAACTGTCCCCTGTTACAACATAAACTTCATCAGCAGCGCTAAGGAAGACTTCCCCGCAAACTTTATTACCTGCGTTTAACGGCTCTTCATGTGCAGAAAGAATTTTGAGATCAAGGCCTTTTAGATTAGCTTTTGCGCCTGGTTTCGGACTGAGAGCACGAATTTTTCGCTCAATTTCACAAGAAGGTCTCGTCCAGTCAATTTGCTGATCTATCGTTGTTATTTTTTTAGCGTACGTAACTAGACTTTCGTCTTGTACCTGTTCGGTCAAAGCATTCGATAAAAACTTATCAATGACCTCGTTTAGTGCCGCCGATCCTAGCGTTGCTAAAACCTCATGCAGAGTTTGTGAAGTTTCATTCGCTTTCATCACGTATGGCTTCTTGAGTAGTACTGGTCCGGCATCAAGTTTTTCAACAATCTTCATAATTGAAATTCCACTTGAGGCGTCTCCCGCCATAATCGCTCTTTGTATAGGAGCCGCCCCGCGCCATCTGGGCAGAAGAGAGGCATGCACATTAATAGAAACTATTGGAATATCGATGATATCCTTAGGAAGTAGCAGTCCATATGCAACTACTATTAGTAAGTCCGGTTTTAGGTTTGCAATTTGATTTCTAGTCTCGGTGCTTTTTAAATCTATTGGGGTATTTACTTTTAGAGAGAGTTTCTGTGCAAAAACTTTCACTGGGGAGGGCTTGAGCTTTCGGCCTCGGCCGGCTGGTCTGTCTGGTTGGGTGTAAACAGCTACAATTTCAATATCTTTTCTCATAGTGAGAGCCTTGAGGCTCGATACTGCAAATACTGGCGTTCCTGCAAATATGACTTTTAATTTATTCACTTAATATCCTTAAGCTGCCGATGCCGTTGTTTTAAAGTTTTATCTTCTCTAACTTTTTGCGTATGCGTTTTTGCTTAAGCGTTGATAGTTTGTCGACAAATAGCTTCCCGTCAAGATGTTCTATTTCGTGTTGTATACAGACGGCTAGCAACCCGTCTGCTTCCATCTCAAACACTGTCCCGCCAGCATTTTGCGCTTTTATTTTGATTTTCTCTGCACGACTTACCTCTTCAAAAATACCGGGAACTGATAAACACCCTTCTTCCATTTCTTCGATACCCACTTCCTCCAACAAGACGGGATTAATAAAGTGCATAGGGGCTTTCTCCTCTCGCGAGCAATCTACAACGATTACACGCAAATGGATGTTTATTTGGGTTGCGGCAAGACCTATGCCGGGGGCGTCATACATTGTATCGAGCATATCCTCGATAAGTGATTCAATGTTTTCATCGAATTTAGTCACTTCAGCCGCTCGTGTTCTCAATCTTTCGTCGGGATGGTGCAGGATAGTTCTTATTGCCATAACGTATAGACTGCTTAAATAATTATAATTATGCTCGAAAATTATTGTAACACACTGATTCTCATGACAGAATTCGATTTTATCGTGGAACCTCCACGTTTATTCTCGCCATTCACTGCCAGTTTTGTGTTTTTTGCGGAGACAATTGGGCTGGATTTCGGATACGATTGACGACATTGAGTCTTTCCGCCATGCTTGCGTGCAAGACACCCTTAGCGATTAATGGTTAGGCATCGCCCTATTGAGGGAGAAAACCATGCCAAGAGAACAAGTTGGAACGAGCTGTTTTTTAGCCTGCACAAAATGCGCGCTTTGACCGTTATAAATTTTGAATTATCGACTTCTGTGATTAAAGAAGTTGGTACACCTTTTTGAGAAATCTAAGATGAAGCAAACGCTTATCGACATCCTAATTTACCTCTTTGAGAACTATATCGAAGAGGATATTGAATTAGAGACAGATGGGGAACGTCTCAAATCCGAGCTCCGTAGCGCTGGTTTTGAGTCCACACAGGTGTCTAAGGCTTTTGATTGGTTGCAGGATTTGGCAGAGTCAGAATCTGGCTCTGCTTTCAATATCGGAGCAAATCCTTCATCTATCCGCGTTTATTCTGTCGAAGAGCAGAGAAAAATGGATACTGACTGCAGAGGGTTTTTGCATTTTTTAGAGCAGATTGGGATATTGAGTGGGACTAGTCGAGAGCTCGTAATAGATAGAATTTTTGCTCTTGAAACCGATGATATTGACCTCTCTCAGCTAAAATGGATAATTCTGATGGTCTTGCTTAATCAGCCTGATCAAAGCGAGGAATTTCTTTGGATGGAAGATCTTGTAATGGACGGGACATCCGGGAATTTGCACTGACTTCTTATTTTTTGATGGACAATTCTGATAAATTAACTGTTAAACCTAAAATCACAAGAATATAAATATGGCAGCAAATCTGGTAATTGTTGAGTCTCCTGCGAAAGCAAACACTATAAAAAAGTATTTAGGTCCTGACTTTGAGGTGCTCGCATCTTATGGACACGTTCGGGATTTAAGGAAAAAAAATGGTGCTGTAGATCCCGAAAGTGATTTTTTTATGCATTATGAAATTGGTGAAAGAAGCGTGAAACATGTAGACGCCATCACCAAGGCGATGAAAAAAGCAAAGGCTCTCTATCTCGCGACTGACTTGGATCGCGAAGGTGAGGCTATATCTTGGCACCTTGTAGAATTACTAAAGGAAAAGAATGTTCTAAAGGATAAAGCGGTGCACCGTGTCGTATTTAGTGAGATTACTGAGAAAGCTATAAAGGAAGCCATAACCTCAACGCGCGAGGTTTCTATGCCACTAGTCAATGCACAGCAAACGCGACGCGCGCTTGATCATTTGGTAGGTTTCAATTTATCTCCTTTGCTTTGGAAGAAAATAAAATATGGACTTTCTGCTGGTCGGGTACAGAGTCCTGCTTTGAGATTGATTTGCGAGAGAGAAGATGAGATAGAAAAATTCGAGGGTAGGGAATATTGGAGTATTGAGTCGGAAACAGATAGCTTTCCAGCGCGGCTCATCAAGCTCCATGGAGAAAAAATCTCACAATTTTCTATAGTCTCTGAATCAAAAGCGTTTGAAGCTAGAGATCAACTTTTAATTGCGAGCCAAGGGATTCTAGTTGTAGATAGTGTCGAGAAGAAACAACGCAAAAGGAACCCAACACCTCCGTTTATTACTTCTACCCTTCAACAGGAAGGGGGCAGAAAATTAGGTTTTACAGCACAAAGAACGATGCGGGTAGCGCAACAGCTATATGAAGGCCTGTCTGTCGGTAATGAAGGTGAGGCAGTTGGTCTAATAACTTATATGCGGACTGATTCTTTGAATTTAGCTGCCGATGCTACTGATGACTTACGACAGTTTATAACAGGTAAATACGGTGCAGATCAGCTTCCATCAGAGGTACGAGTTTTTAAAACAAAATCTAAAAATGCCCAGGAAGCCCACGAGGCCATCCGACCAACATCTTGTTTTCGACAACCTAGTGATTTAAAAAATTACCTGACTGACGAACAATATCGGCTATATGATCTCGTTTGGAAGAGAACAGTCGCTTGTCAAATGATACAAGCCACAATAGACACAGTTTCAGCCAACTTATCTGCTGGTGATGTGGGTGTATTTCGTGCTTCGGGATCCACTATAGCTGAGCTGGGGTTTATGGCTGTTTATAAAGAAGGATCTGATGAGTCTTCTTCTGTGTCCGCTGACGATCAGGAGAAAACCTTGCCTCCGCTTACAGTAGGGCAGAAAATTGGTCAGAAAGGCATTAAGGCAGAGCAACATTTTACACAGCCGCCGCCGAGATACACTGAAGCCAGCTTAGTGAAGATTTTAGAGGAATACGGCATAGGAAGGCCTTCGACTTATGCGGCAATTATGTCGACACTAGTTCAGCGTGAGTACGTTTCAAATGAGAAAAGGCGTTTCGAGCCCACAGATATAGGCCGACTTGTGAACAACTTTATAACAAGTCACTTTACCAAGTATGTAGATTATGAGTTTACGGCTCGTTTAGAAGACGATCTTGATGCGGTGTCTAGAGGGGAAAAAGACTGGGTAAGTTTACTGAGCGACTTCTGGCAGCCTTTCAAAGAAACATTAGACGATAAAGAGATTTCTGTGACTACCGATGAGGCTAAAGGCTCACGAAACTTAGGGATTCACCCGAAAAGCGGAGAGCCTGTTTCAGTAAGGATGGGTCGGTACGGATGGGTTCTTGTGATTGGAGACCTGACAATCCTTGAGAAGAAGCCGATTTTTTCTCCGGTGCCTCCGGGAACAAAAATTAGTACTATGACCCTGGAAGATGCGCTTACCTTTACGACAATGCCTAGAAAATTGGCTAACCCTAATAACGATGAAAATATTTTCATGGAAGCGGATCTCAGCGAGTTAGTCATAGGGATTGGTAGGTTTGGTCCTTACGTCCGTTACGGAGACAAGTTCGCGAGCATAAAGACGAAAAAAGACAAAGACAAAGACAAAGACAAAGACAGTGAAATAGAGATGCAACTAGATGACCCTTATTCTATTTCGTATGCCCGCGCCCGTGAATTAGTCGTAGAAAAAATAAAAGCTGATGCCGCTAAATTGATCAAATTCTTTCCTGAGCAAGGTATTTCTATCTTGCATGGTCGTTGGGGACCTTATCTTACTGATGGCTCCAAGAATGCAAGAATACCAAAAGATCAAGTAGCCGAGAGCTTAAGCGTTAGCGAGTGTATTGCCCTAATAGAGGCCGCTCCTGAGAGAAGAGGCCGAGGTACTAAGAAGAAGGTAGCTACTAAGAAGAAAGTAGTAACTAAGAAGAAGGTAGCTACTAAGAAGAAAGTAGCTACTAAGAAGAAAGTAGCTACTAAGAAGAAAGTAGTTACTAAGAAGAAGGTAGCTACTAAGAAGAAAGTAGTTACTAAGAAGAAAGTGGATTCTGAATGAATACAAGTAGGTATGATCTCTGACACAAGAGTCAAATTTGATATTTCGCGTCAACTTGAAGAACGAAAGCAGAATATGAATTATGATTGGAAACTCATTTTAGCGGCTAATCATTTGCGTCGTGGTGATCTAATATCACATGCTACCGAATCCGTCGTTGGCCTTGCTACGAGTGTATACTCGCCAGTCGGCTTTAATAAGCTGATGACGCTAAAATCTAGGGCAGCAGCTAAAAAATTCTTAGTCATAGCAGCCAATTTGTCCCAAGTTCAGGAAGTTGCCGATATAGAAGTGCCTTTGCAAGTCGAAATCCTTGAGTCGTGGCCGGGAGCCGTTACATGGGTTTTACCGTTGTCTAGGCAGGCGCCTCCTTGGTTGGCTACTGAAGAAGGGGAAGTGGCTATTAGGATGACTGGGCATAAGCAGGCTAATCAATTATGCGAGTTGAGTGGGCCGCTTGTTTCCACTAGCGCTAATAGGGCAGGGAAGTTGCCGGCAAAAACATTGCATCGCGCGAGAATATATTTTGGGCAAGAGATTGATTTTTATTTGCCTGGTGAGCTTGGAGGAAGCGTACGTCCATCGAAAATTATTCATGGAATTAACGGAAATATAATTAGAGAGTGAAATGTGTTGACACAACCGATGTTAATTTAAGACAATAGTGGGTTACCGTTTTGGAGGGGTACCCAAGCGGTCAACGGGAGCAGACTGTAAATCTGCCGGCTCAGCCTTCGAAGGTTCGAATCCTTCCCCCTCCACCATCGGGCGTCAGATTCGTAAAAGAGCGAGGCGGGTATCGTATAGTGGTATTACCTTAGCCTTCCAAGCTAATGATAGGAGTTCGATTCTCCTTACCCGCTCCACTAAAAGGACTGATGGTTAGTATGGTAGGCAATTGGAGAAGCCATTGAAGCTGAGCGATTTTAAAGCCCATATAGCTCAGTTGGTAGAGCACTTCCTTGGTAGGGAAGAGGTCATCGGTTCGACTCCGATTATGGGCTCCACGTAAGAAGTTGGCAGAAACGGTAATTAACAGAACATAAAGTTTTTAGCTAAATATAGATAGATAGAGGGTTAGCGACCATGGCGAAGGAAAAATTTGAACGAACGAAA